>Ga0123354_10000037_pt1 | contig 97859 bp, 101 predicted proteins | sample TergutLab28metaG_2_FD_97872 | JGI IMG/M metagenome (GOLD analysis project Ga0123354, IMG submission 97872) | Labiotermes labralis P4 segment gut microbial communities from Petit-Saut dam, French Guiana - Lab288 P4 | ecosystem: Host-associated > Arthropoda: Insects > Digestive system > Gut ... | reverse complement strand
TATATTATTATTTAGTTCATTGTAATTCATATTTAATATGTTATCAAATTTATCATTTGCCATAAGTTATTCCTTTCGCATACACGATTAAATTATACTATTAAAAACGATGCCTGTCAATTATTTAAGGCGATTGGACAAAATTGATGTTTTCTTGTCGTTTATTTCTAATTCTATTTTTATCGCAAATATTTATTTCAATTTCTTTACAAATATGTTACATTTTACAAAAAATCTTGACTTTATTCAGTTTCAGGTATATAATGTCGAAAAATGTAAGGGGGAGCTATTTTTTAATTTGGATAGGAAATAGGGTTATATGGAGAAAAAATTATACGAGTTAACTAGTCCTCAAAAAGCAATTTATTTAACAGAACAATTTTATAATGGTACAAGTATTGGTAACGTTGGTGGCACATCATTATTTAAGGATAAAGTAAATTTTACCCTATTTGAAAAGGCATTAAATATTTTTGTACAAAAGAATGATGCTATGAGAATAAAGATATTTATGGATAAGGGGATTCCTAAGCAATATATAGAAGAATACTCTTTTTTTGATGTGGATTTAGTTGAAATAAAAAATAATGAAGAATTAAAAGAATTAGAGGAGAAAATTTTTTTAACTCCTTTTAATCTTTTTAATTCTTTTTTATTTAAATTTGTTATGATAAGATTTCCAGATGGTACTGGGGGGTGGAATGCTAATTTCCATCATACGATTTGCGATGCTTGGTCAATAAAATTGATTGAAGATCAAGTGATTGATATATACATAAAACTTATTAATAGTCAAGAAGTTAGTATGATTCCAGAATACTCATATGTTGAATATATAAATAGAGAAAAAGAATATCTAAATAGTAACTTATTTATAAAAGATAAGGAATATTGGAGTAAAAAATTTGATATATTACCTGAACTAACTTCTTTAAGAACTGTTAATTCAAAATCTTCATTAACAGCTAAAAGAGAACCTTTTAAGTTAGGTTTAGAATTGACAAATAGAATTAAAGAATTTTGTTCTACAAATAAAATATTTCCCTTTACTTTATTTGTTGCTATATATTCTTTTTATTTATCTAGAGTTACCAGTTTAGATGATGTGATTGTTGGAGTACCTATTTTAAATAGAACAAATTTTAAAGAAAAAAATACCTTTGGCATGTTTGTAAGTACAATGCCTTTTAAAGTGAGCGTAAATCAGTCAATCTCATTTTTGGACTATTTAACAAATTTATCTAAAGAACAATTAACTTTATTGAGACATCAAAAATATCATTATGATTATATTATAGAAGATATGAGAAAAGAACATAATATTTCTAATGGTTTATATGATATTATTATTTCTTACCAAAATGCTAGAAATAACAGTAGAACTGCTGATTTGGAGTACTCTAGTGACTGGATATTTAATGGAAATATTTCTGAAAGCTTAGATATTCATATTTATGATATGGATGATACAGGAGAATTTACTATTTATTATGATTATCTAGTAGAAATTTTCACGAGAAAAGACATGATTGACTTGCATGAAAGAATTTTACATATTTTATCACAAATACTAAAAAATTCAGAAATGAAACTGCAAGATGTAGATATTGTAACACCACAAGAAAAGCATAAAATATTATATGAATTTAATGATACAAAAAGAGAATATTCGAAAGAGCCTATTCATGTACTTGTTGAAAAACAAGCCAAAGAAACACCAGAGAGGGTGGCGGTAGTATTTGAAGATACTTCTTTAACATATAGAGAGTTAAATGAGAAGAGTAACTCCTTGGCATATTTGTTGCGTGAAAGAGGAATAAAGCAAAATGATATTGTAGGGCTTATGGTAAATAGGTCATTAGAGATGATAGTTGGCATTTTGGCAATTTTAAAGGCGGGTGGTGCTTATACTCCAATAGATCCAGAATATCCTGAAGAGAGAATTCAGTATATGCTTGAGAATAGTAATGCGGCGGTATTATTATCTCAAAAAAAATTACAAGGTAAATTAGATTTTAAGAATATAATAAATATTGATTTATCTGAAGATTTTTATAATAAACATACAGAAGATATTAAGAATATAATAAAACCAGAAGACAGGATATTTTTAATATATACATCTGGCTCTACTGGCGAACCAAAAGGAGTTATGTTAACCCACAAAGCTATATCTAACCTTACAAATTATTGTAACCACTATATAGAATATTTAAGTGATGATAAATACAGAGCTATTGTTTCTGTTACAACAGTAAGTTTCGATATTTTTATATTTGAAACCCTAATTTCCTTGCAGAAAGGATTAAAATTAGTAATTGCAAATGAGGATGAACAAGTTATTCCACAACTATTAAATAATTTAATTAAGAAAAATCAAGTTGAAATTATTCAAACAACACCGTCTAGGATGCAGTTGCTTATAAATGGCACAGGAAATATGCCCGATATTGCTAATTTAAAATATATTACTTTAGCGGGGGAGCAATATCCAATTTCACTTGCAAATGAGTTAAAAAAGATTAGCAATAATGTAAGACTTTATAATGGCTATGGACCTTCTGAAACCACTGTGTTTTCTACATTAACTAATGTTACTGGATTTCAAGAAATGACAATAGGCAAACCATTAGATAATACGCAAATTTATATATTAAAAGAAAACAACTTATGTCCAATTAATGTCCCTGGAGAAATTTATATTAGTGGAGATGGAGTTGGACTAGGATATATTAATAATGAAGAGTTAACAAAAAAAAGTTTTGTACGAGATATATTTAATGAAAATCAAATAATGTATAAAAGTGGAGACTTAGGTTATTACAGGGAAGACGGACAAATAGTATGTTTAGGAAGGATAGATCATCAAGTAAAGATTAGAGGACTTAGAATAGAATTAGGAGAAATAGAGCAAAAAATTTCAGAATTTCCTAGCATTTTAAATTGTATTGTAGATAAAAAAGAATTAGGTTCTCATGAGCTTTTATGTGCTTATTATGTTGCTAATTCGAATATTGATATCTTTGAATTAAGGCATCATTTATTGAAATATTTACCAGCCTATATGGTTCCACAGTATTTTGTAGTGTTGGAACAACTTCCATATACTCCAAATGGTAAAATTGATAGGAAAAAACTACCTATGCCTACTTTGGAAACAAGAAGTAAAAAAAAGAAATTGCCAAGAAATGAATTAGATGCTAAATTATTAGTCATTTTTGAAGATTCATTGGAAGCAAAAAATATTAGTATTAATGATAGCATATTAGATTTAGGTGGAGATTCATTGACTATTATTAATATATGTACAAAAATTCAAGCAAATTTATCTTTATCAATAAAAGTAAAAGAGATTTTAGAGTTACAAACTGTTGAAAAAATATCAGATTTTTTAAAAGATAAAAAAACGATAGTGAAAAATGTTATAACTAAAACAAAAAAGCAAGATTATTATCCTATTTCTGAACAACAAAAGGGCGTATATATAGCAACTAAAAAAGCAGGACATAGTTCTTGTGTATACAATATTCCTATTAGTATTTTGTTAAATGGGAAAGTGGATGTCTCTAGATTTGAGCAAGTAATTAATACAATTATAAGAAGACATGAAGCATTTAGGACATCATTTATTGTAAAAGATGAAAATATTGTGCAAAAAGTTTGCGACAACATTTCAATTAAAGTAGAGGTATTAAGTATTGAAGAAGCAAAAAATTTTGTAAAACCATTTTCATTAGAAGAGGCTCCTTTATTAAGAGTGGCTATTGTAAAACTAGAGAAAAGATCTATAATTTTACTGGATATTCATCATATTATATGTGATGGTAAATCACTTCAAATTTTATTGCAAGAAATAGAAACTTTATATAATGGAGGAAATTTATCTACATTAGAACTAAGATATATTGATTATGCTGTATGGCAAGAAAAAAATAAAAGTACTAAAAGAGAAATTTTATATGAACCGCTGGATATTTATTATGATTATTCTAGAAAAGACGTAGAAACATATAATGGAGATACTCTTGTAACTTCTATTGCACAAGATAAAACAAAAACTATTCAAAGTTTAATAAAAGGGTTTAATGCAACACCATATATTTTCTTTTTAACAGCTTACTTTATATTTCTTTCTAGATATAGTCTTGCTAATACTATTACTGTTGCAAGTGCAATTGAAAGTAGACCAGATATAGATTTAGAAAATGTTATAGGTATGTTTGTAAAAAATTTAATTATTAAAAGTACTATAGACAATACATATAGCTTTAAAGAGATTATAAACAAATTAAATAAAATAGTCATTGAAGAAATTGAAGAAAGTAATCAATGCACAGATAGCTATAGCACATATAAAATATTTGACACTATGTTTTTATATATTAATAATATTGGAGAAAAAATAACTTTAGGAGACAACCATGGTACAGGAGAACCTATTTTTTCTAATACTTCTAAATGTGACTTTTCTTTACAAGTTAGACAAAATATTGAAAATTATAATTTAGAATTTGAATATTGTACTGATTTGTTAGAAAAAGAAACTGCTAACTGTATGTTAAAAAATTATATTAATATTTTAAATCAGGTAATAGAAAATCCAAATATAAAATTATCTGACATAGAAACAGTATCTCTAGAAGAAAAGCACAAATTATTATATGAATTTAATAATACAGAAGTAGATTACTTGAAAGAGAAAACAATATCACAATTATTCGAAGAACAAGCAGAAAAAACGCCAAATAAGATTGCAGTAATTTGTGATAATAAACAATTAACATATAAAGAATTAAATGAAAAAGCGAATAGCCTTGCACATTACTTAAGGGGCAAATACATCAAGAACAATGATATTGTAGGAATAATGGTAGAGCGTTCTCTTGAAATGGTAGTACGGCATATTAGCCATAATAAAAGCAGGTGGTACATATTTACCAATAGAACCATCATATCCAGAAAATAGAATTAAATATATGTTAGATAATAGCAGTGTTTTAACTTTGTTAGTTGATTCTAAAACGGAAAAACTTGTAAACAATATAACAAAAATTAATATAGATTTATCTAATAAATTATACAATGACCCACAAGATAATTTAGAAAATATTAATAGTTCTGATGATTTACTATACATAATGTATACTTCTGGTTCTACAGGAACCCCTAAGGGAGTTATGCTTACACATAAAAATATAAACAATTATATAACTGGATTAAAAAAAGTAGTAGATTTTTCTCCAAATAAAACTATTGTATCTGTAACTACTATTTGTTTTGATATTTTTGTTACTGAAATATGGGCAAGTTTAACATCGGGATTAAAAGTAGTTATAACAAATGATTTAGAACAAAAGTCTGTTACAGAATTAAATAAATTATGTTTAAAATATAATGTCAATATGATTCAAACAACCCCTTCTCGTTTTTCTATAATGCTAAAAGAAGAATCATGTTTAGAATTTTTGGACAATATTAATGATCTTATGGTAGGTGGAGAACCTCTTCCTACAAGTTTATTAAACCTTTTAAACTCATTTGAAAATCTTACAGTATATAATATGTATGGACCAACAGAAACTGCCGTATGGTCTACAATAAAAAAGAACCCTAGTTCAAATAATATTACAGTTGGTATTCCTATTGCTAATACTCAAATTTATATTTTAGATAAATTAAAAAAATTATTACCAATAAATGTCCCTGGTGAATTATATATAGGTGGAGATGGAGTAGCAAAAGGTTATATTGCTAGAGAAGATTTAACAAAAGAAAACTTTATAGAAAACCCATTTGTAAAAAATGAGATTATTTATAAAACAGGAGATATGGGTTATTACAATGAAGATGGAGAAATTGTACTTTTAGGAAGAATAGATAATCAAGTTAAAATTAGAGGAATTAGAATAGAGTTAGAGGAAATAGAAAACAGAATATTAAAATATAGTAATATTTCAGGTTGTGTTGTAGATAAAGTAGTAAAAAATTCTAGAGAAGCTTTATGTGCTTATTATACAGCTAATGAGAACATTGTTGTATTTGAACTAAAAAAATATTTATCAAAACAGTTGCCAAATTCTATGGTGCCAAATTATTTTGTAAAAATACAAGAATTTCCGTATACTGCAAACAATAAAATTGATAGGAAAAAATTGAAATTAATAGAAATTCCAGATATGGTTTCTCATGCGGATGAGGTTACAGATATAACACTAGATGAATCTAAGTTTTTGCAGATATGGAAAGACTTACTAAAATCAGATATTATAGGTGTTAATGATGATTTTTTTGAAATAGGAGGAGATTCTCTTTTAGCAAATACCATTCATATACGTGCAATAAAAGAAGGCATTAATATTAAATATGAAGATATCTTTAAATATAGAACAATTCGAAATATATTAAAAAAGAAAGAAGATACTTATCAAATTGATATAGATAACTATGACTATTCTGATATTAATAAAATAATTAGTGTAAATGATATAAAAAATATCCCTAAAGTCATAAAAAAGAAAGAACTCGGAAATATTTTATTAACTGGTGCTACTGGATTTGTAGGAGCTCATATATTATCTGAATTCTTAAAAGAAGAAAAAGGAATAGCATATTGTTTAGTTAGAGGAAAAAATATAGATGTATGTAAGGAACGCTTAAAATCTGTATTAAATTTCTATTTTCAAAATAAATACACTGATGAAATAGATAAAAGAATACAAGTAGTAAATGGGGATATGGTAGATGAAAATCTAAAACTAGATAGTTCTATAATACAATACGTTGCTAACAATATTACAACAGTTATACATGTTGCAAGTTTAGTAAAACACTATGGAAATAAAGATCAATTTTTTGCTATTAATGTTATAGGAACAAAAAATATAGTTGATTTTTGTACCAAACATAATAAAAAATTAGTTTATATTTCAACTCTCGGAGTTGCAGGTATAATGAAAGATAAAAAACTTTCAGAAAAAGACCTTTATATTGAACAAACAATGGACACTATATACACATATACTAAATTTTTAGCTGAAAGATTAATTTTAGAAAACATGTTCCAAGGACTAAATGCAATTATTATTAGACTTGGCAATGTAATAAATAGATATGAAGACTATAAGTTCCAAAATAACTATACTGAAAATCGTTTTATAAATACATTAAAAACATTTATTAATATTAAAAATATGCCAAATAGTTTTAAAAATAAAGAATTTGAGATATCTCCTGTAGATTACGTAAGTAAAGCAATTATTAAATTAATTCAGTATCCAAGTAATGCTAATGTTTTTAATCTAGTTAATGTAAATACAATAAATGGAGCTCAAATGGTAGAGGCGATAAGAGATATGGGGATTGATATTCAATTTTTAAAACAAGAAGAATTTACAAAACTAATACAAAAAATAATACTAGAAGATCCAAATAGTAACATCTTGTATGGAATTAATAATTATTTTGGTAAAGAAGTCGATTTAGATTTTGGAGATACTAAAAAACATATCGATGCAGATTTTACATTGCAATATTTAAAAGAAGCAAATTTTGAATGGCCCGTACTTAATGAAAATTACATAAAAAATGTTATATCATATTTTAAAGATATAAAATATTTTAATTTTTAAAGGAGTGATTAATTTATGTTACCTCTTGTTGTTATTGTTTTAACTATATTGTTCTTGCTAGTTTCACTGGTTATCTTGATATTAAAAAAAGATACACAAACATTTATTAGAAAGTCGTTTATACTTGTACTATTTGCTATATTAATATGGGAAATAGGAATTTTCTTAAGATTCACAATAGGCACTATTTATTCAATTTCTATTTTCTATTTATGTGATGTTATAGTATATATTGGGGTAGCACTTGTTCCAGTATTTATGTTTCAACTTTCTCTTTCTTTTATAAATAATAAAAGTAGATACACAAAAAAAGATATTTTATTATTTATTGTTCCAATTATTACGATAATAATAGTATTTACCAACTTTCATAATTTATTTTACGCATATTATTCTAAAGATTTGATAAAGTTTGGACCATATATGCTATATGTACATAGCTTATACAGTTACGGATTAATATTCTTAAGTTTAATATTATTATTAAGATATAGTATAAAAAACGCTGGATTCTTTTCAAGAGCTTCAATCTCTATAGTGCTAGCCATTATTATTCCAGTTAGTTTGGCCCTTACTATAGATAATACAACTTCATTATATTATTATATTATACCATCTTCATTCTTTTTGAGTGTTATGTTATTAATGTTTGCTTTATTAAGATTCAACCTGTTAAACATTACTCCTATCGCATTACAAAGAATTGTAGATAAAATATCTGATGGTTACGTGGTATTAAATGATAGAATGAGAATTTCCGATCATAATAAAACATTTCTTAATATGTTTAACACTAATTATGAATCTATAAGAAATATGGATATTTCAAAATTTTTTGATAAATATATAAAAGACAGTCAAGTCCATGCATCTAAGTTAACAAAATCTATTAGTTCACTTAAGAATTCTGATAAAACTATTCAATATGACTTACATATTGAATCTTTAGATAAATATTTTCATATTGAAATTAACAACATTTTCTCAGGCACAAATGTTGTTGGAATTTTAGTTTTATTTAAAGACATTACTCAACATATTCATGACATGGAGCAAATTAAAGATAGTCAGCAAATACTTATGGAAAAAGATCGCCTTGCATCTTTAGGACAATTAATAGGAGGTATTGCACATAACTTAAAAACGCCAATTATGTCAATATCAGGTGCCAGTGAAGGGCTTAGAGATTTAGTAAAAGAATATGATACATCTATAGAAGATAAAGAAGTGACATATGCAGATCATCATGAAATTGCAAAAGAAATGGATGAATGGATAGAAAAAATTAAAACGCATGCATCATATATGTCAGATGTAATTACTGCCGTAAAAGGACAGGCGGTGGCATTGTCAGAACAAGAAGTATATTCATTTACTATGGATGAATTAGTAAAAAGAGTAGATATATTGATGAGACATGAGTTGAAAAATGCTTTAATAAATATGAATGTCAAAATATCTGTTCCTTCGAAGTTAGAAATAAAAGGGAATATAAATAGTTTAATACAAGTAATAAACAATATGATATCTAATTCTATACAGGCATATGAAGGTAGAACTAATGAAAACATAGACTTTAATATCGAAAAAGAGGGAACAAAAATAATTATCTCAATTAAAGATTACGCATGCGGTATGCCTAAAAATGTTCAAGATAAACTTTTAAAAGAAATGATTACTACAAAAGGAAAAAATGGAACAGGTCTTGGATTGTTTATGTCGTATTCTAATATAAAAGCTCATTTTAATGGTAATATTAAATTTGAATCAAAAGAGGGCGTTGGAACAACATTTTACATTTATATACCAATCGAGTAATGTTTACAAACGAGCAGTATTTTTGCGTTTAAACTGTTTACATTAAACTTTAGTTTTGATATAATGTTAATAATAAAAGATAGGAGATGTTTAACGTGAGAAAAAATATACAAAGTTCGTATTTAGAAAACTCTGATGGTTTAGAGTATAGAATTCTTGGGGTGGATGATGAAATAGGGATATTAGACTCCTTAGCTGTTTACATGAAAAGAACAGGATATAAATTTGATTATGTTACAAACCCAATGGATGCGATTGAACTTTTGAAAAAAGAACATTTTGATTTGTTGGTTTTGGATTTTATTATGATGCCAATACATGGGGATAAGGTTGTAGAAGAAGTAAGAAAATTTAATACAGAATTATATATATTGCTTCTTACTGGGCATAAAGATTTAGCTCCACCACTAGAGACAATTAAGCAATTAGATATACAAGGTTATTGCGAAAAAAGCGATAAATTCGATCAATTATTGCTTTTAATTGAATCTGGAATCAAATCTATTTCTCAAATGAGAAAAATAAAGGAAATTTCGGAAAACTTAAAAGAATCAAATGAGAAATTGGAGCAAGCATATATGGAGACCATTCAAACTTTGCGTGAAACTGTTGATGCCAAAGACCATTATACGAGAGGACATTCAGACAGAGTAACAGAATATAGTATGTTAATTGCGGACAAGTTAAACTTATCAGAAGCTGAATTGAAAACATTACATACAGGTGCATTATTCCATGATATAGGAAAAATTGGGGTTCCAGATCATATTTTATTAAAGGCGGGAAAACTAGATGATAAAGAATATTCAGAAATTAAACAACATCCTTTAGTTGGAGCCCATATTCTAGCTACTGCTAGCATTTTTGCTGATATTGTACCAATTGTAAAGCACCATCATGAAAGATATGATGGTAGAGGATATCCTTCTCAATTAAAGGGAGAGAATATTCCATATTTAGCGAGGATTGTTGCAATTGCAGATACTTATGATGCTATGACATCCAATAGACCATATAGAGATGCACTAACAAAGGAATTTGTTATAGAAGAGTTTAAGAAAAATTTAGGAACGCAATTTGACCCAGAGATAGGTAAAATTTTTGTTAATATACTAGAGACAGAGTATGATTCTTTATTAAAAATTCAAGAAAAATACAAAATGCAGTAAAATGAAGTTGATTTAATTGAGGAATAATTATTAGTGAAATATTAGAAATAATATAATTGCGTAAAGGCTTATGAGTTTTTAAAATTATAGGTAATACACAAAGTGAGAATAAATAATATAAATTAAGAATTTCAATCCAAATTATAGGCAAAAATTTATGGAAAGTAAATTTTGTCACGGATTACTTAACTGATACTGACAATAGCCATAAGTATGATATTGATAAATTAACAGAACATTCTTTTAATAGTTTGCGAGATTAACAACATAAATATGGAATGTTATGAGGAGGTATAACGTGAAGATATATAATTCACTTAAAAAAGCCAAAGAAGAATTTATTCCAAATGAAGAAGGAAAAGTAAAAATGTATGCTTGTGGTATAACTGTATATGATGATTGTCATGTTGGTCATGCTAAGCAAGCTATAACATATGATATGATATCTCAGTATTTAAAGTATAAAGGGTATGATGTTACATATGTAAGGAATTATACAGATGTAGATGATAAAATAATTGCAAGAGCTAATGAGATGGGAATAAATGCTTTAGACTATTCGGAAAAGAAAATAAAAGAAGCGGAAGAAGATTTAGATAAGTTAGGAATAATAGATGCTGATATTAAACCGAAGGCTTCTGAAAATATAAATAATATAATTAGTTTTGTAGATGGTTTAATTAAAAAAGGATATGCTTATTCAATAGAAAATGGAGATGTCTATTTTTCTGTAAAAGATTTTCCTCAATATGGTCAATTATCAAATAGAAATATAGATGAAATGATAAGTGGTGTTAGGAAAGAGATAGAAGAAGGTAAAAAGGATCCTAGAGATTTTGCTTTGTGGAAATCAGCCAAAGAAGGGGAGGTTTCGTGGAAATCTCCATGGGGAATGGGAAGACCAGGATGGCACATAGAGTGTTCAGCTATGGTGTTAGCTAATTTAGGAGAATCAATTGATATACATGGTGGGGGGAAGGATTTAGTTTTCCCACACCACGAAAATGAGATAGCACAAAGTGAAGCGTTAACAGGGAAGCCATTTGCTAAATATTGGACACATAATGGATTGATAAAAATTAATGGACAAAAAATGAGTAAATCTTTGGGGAATTCTATGACAATAAAAGAGGCATTGGAGAAACACGACAAAGAGGTGATTCGATATGTTATGTTGTCAAAACATTACTCTACAGATTTAGATTTAAACGATAAAGAGTTTGCTTTAGCAGACAGACAGTTATACTATTTTTATAATACTTTCAACAATATAGATAATTTCTTAAGAGAAAATCCAATAAGCCCTGATGTCGCAGAAACAGAATCAAATATAGGCGAAAAAATAGAAGAAAATTTTGTAGAGGCTATGGATGATGATTTCAATTCGGCGGCAGCTATATCTCAATTGTTTGCAACATGTAAATTTGCGAATAGTCTTTTGAGTGATAAAAAATATTCAGTTGACGAAAAGGCAAATACTCTGAATCAAATTAGAAATAGTGCAGGAAAGATGTATAAAATTTTAGGACTAATGCAAGAAGAACCAATGCAATTTATAGATTCTATGAAAACAAAATATTTATCTTCATTGGAAATTCAACAAAATGAATTAGATGATTTAATCAAACAAAGAACTCAAGCGAAAGCGGAAAAGAACTATTTGCTAGCGGACGATATAAGAAAAAGACTAGAGAAAGATGGAATTATTTTAAATGACACTAAAGAGGGAACAACATGGGATTTAAAGGATTTGTATAGTTTATCAAATGATGAACAACAAAAAGATATAATAAAAAAAAATGAATTAAGGGGTTTAGGTGAAGGAAGATAATAATTATTAGTAACTGTTATATATATAACGCTTGTGTATTATGGTTATGGAGACGATGTCTCAACCCGTATTGCGTCAAAATAAAATAACGTTGAAATTACATTCGTTGAATTATAATAAAATAACGCTGAAATCTAACTGGTAAAAAGCCAGTTATTATCAGTTAAGACCGTTATGGTTATGTCACTTAATTTTCCTTGTTTATAAAAATCATAAATCTCACTCTTAGTATAGAAATTAACATTCTTCATAATAATTTGCTATCATGTTCTATTAAAGCAGAACATCCCACTCTTATGTTTGCCATATTAAAAACTCCCTTTTAAAAATTCATTGTACGAACTTTGTATTTTTTTATATAATTTAATTTATCATGAAGTAGTATAAAATGCAATAAAAATTGTTAATTTCTATAATAATATCTTAAATAAATGCAAGTTTCCTAGTAACGTTTCGTGCGGTTGCCCCTAACTTCACTCTTGACACTCTGAAAATTATGGTTTAAAATACAACTAGCAGATTAAGAATTATACTACAGATTTACAGACAAAAAGCAAAATAAAGGAGACAATTATGGTTAATTCAATGGAAGAAATTGTGAATTTATGCAAAGCTAGGGGCTATATATATCCAGGTTCAGAAATTTATGGAGGACTTGCGAATACTTGGGATTACGGACCGTTGGGAGTGGAATTAAAAAACAATATAAAAAATGCGTGGAGAAAAAAATTTATTCAAGAAAGTGAATATAATGTAGGATTAGATTCAGCAATATTTATGAATCCGCAAACTTGGGTTGCATCTGGGCATGTAAGTGGATTTTCAGATCCATTAATAGATTGTAAAGAGTGCAAAACAAGACATAGAGCAGACAAGTTGATAGAAGAGTGGGCACATATAAAAGGCAAGGATATGATAGCTGATGGAATGTCAGATAAAGAGTTGATAGAATTCATAAAAAATAATCATATATCGTGTCCTAATTGTGGAAAAGAAAATTTTACAGATATTAGAAAATTCAATTTAATGTTTAAAACATTTCAAGGAGTGACAGAAGATTCGAAATCTGAAATATTTTTAAGACCAGAAACAGCACAAGGAATATTTGTAAATTTTAAAAATGTAATAAGAACAACAAGAAAAAAATTGCCTATGGGTATTGCACAAATAGGTAAAGCTTTTAGAAATGAAATAACACCAGGAAACTTTATATTTAGGACAAGAGAGTTTGAACAAATGGAGTTAGAATTTTTCTGTAAACCAGGAACAGATTTAGAATGGTTTAAATATTGGAAAAATTTTTGTAAACAATGGTTGTTAGATTTAGGAATAAAACAAGAAAATTTGAGGTTAAGAGATCATAAAGAAGACGAATTGGTATTTTATAGCAAGGCAACAACAGATTTTGAATTTAATTTTCCATTTGGTTGGGGAGAATTATGGGGTGTTGCAGATAGGACAGATTATGATTTATCAAGACATATGGAAGTATCAAATGAGGATTTACGATATCTAGATGAAGAAACTGGAGAAAAGTATGTACCATATTGCATAGAACCATCAGTTGGAGTGGATAGATTAGTTTTAGCTTTATTGTGTAATGCTTACGAAGAAGAAAAAATGGAAAAAGAAACAAGAATAGTGTTACACCTACATCCTGCAATAGCTCCATATAAGGTAGCAATATTGCCGTTATCTAAAAAATTATCTGAAAAAGCAGTGCAAATTTATAAAGAGTTATCAAAAGAATTTATATGTGATTATGATGAAGCTGGTTCAATTGGGAAAATGTATAGAAGACAGGATGAAATAGGAACCCCATATTGTATAACAATTGATTTTGACACGTTAACAGATAATTCGGTAACTATCAGAGATAGGGATACTATGAAACAAATAAGAGTGAAAATTACAGAAATCAAAGAATGGGTAAATGAAAAAATTAAATTGTTATAAAATGTTTGAGAAAATGTAAAAAAATAGATACTTGATACTTTAATGTAAAAATCAAAAAGGGCAATTATGGGGGATGAGCCTATGTTATTATTGAATATAATATTTATTATTATCTCGTTATGTCTAATCCTATTAAGGTTATTAAATAGAAAAAAGCATAACGCTTTCTTTAACAATTTATATGAAAAAATTAAGCTTCATGTTAATAAACACTACAAAATCCTAATACTTATTTTATTCATACTAACTATTTTCACATCTGTTTTTAAACTGGGGACAGTACCATATGGTTTACATGTAGATGAAGCTGGTATGGCTTACGATGCTACTTCTATTGTAAAATATGGGGTTGATCGATACTTAAATCATTTTCCAATATATTTAATTAATTATGGTGGTGGACAAAGTGCAATGTATGCGTACATGGCAGCATTATTTATTAAAATATTTGGATTTAGTGTTATAATCATTAGAATGCCTGCTGTTATACTTAGAGTATTAATCTTTGTTTGCGGATATTTCATCATAAAAAATGAAAATAATAAACTTAAAAGTTTAACATTCTTATTTTTATTAACGGTAGTTCCATATTTCATTATGCAATCAAGGTGGGGATTAGATTGCAATTTATTAGTAGAATTTTTAACTATATCGGTTTGCTTTTTCATTCAAGCAATTATGAAAAATTCTAACAAATTATTACTTGTTAGTGGCATCTTGTTTGGCTTGTCTTTGTATACCTATGCGTTATCGTATATAATAATTCCTATCCTATTATTTTTATTATGCATATACCTTTTATACATAAAAAAATTAAATGTAAAAAAACTTATTATTTTGGGAGTGCCAGTATTTTTATTAGCAGTACCTCTTATTTTAATGATTCTTATTAACAATGGATTTATTAGTGAAATAAAAGGAATAATAACTATTCCGTTACTGAAAAATTATAGAGGGATGGAAATTTCTTTGAAAAATATTCCTCGAAGCCTATATATGTTGGGAACTGTTTTTACTTTCGATGGATTTATATATAATGCCATTCCTTATTATGGCACCATATATTACTGCACTATACCATTTTTTATTATAGGATTTATTATCGGTTTAAAAAATTTTTATCATTCAATAAAAGAAAGAAAATTTAATATTAATGTTGTATTTATTTTTTGGTTTTTTAGTGTGGTAATATGTCAATTACTAATAGCTGGTCCGAATATAAACAAAGCAAACGCTATTTTTGTACCGATAATATATTTTATAGCAATTGGAATAGTTGGTATAACAAGAAAAACTAAACCGTTAATCTTACTGATATTTTTAATAATTATAATCAATTTTGGATTGTTTTTTAACTACTATTTTTATCACTATAATAATGAAATGAAGAGTGAGAACCTTTTTGCAACGGATTATCTAGATGCTATAGAATATAGTAAAAATTTGGGAGGGCAAAATGTTTATATCGCTCCAAATTTAACTGTACAAGAATATATTTACGTATTATTAAACAATTCTGTTTCTCCTTATAATTATAGTCAAAATAATATTAAAACAACTTATAATAATATAGAAATTACTTATACGTTTAACATCCCTGAAGATATTGATTTAAATGCCGTTTATATAATTGGAAATAACGAAAATTTACTTAATAAATTTACAAATCTTGGCTTTAATCATACAAATTTTAGAGAACTAACGGTTTTTTATAATATTGACAAACTATAAATTAAAGTTTAAAATATACTTTGTATAAAAATGGGCAACCATGAATAATAAAGGAGAGTTTGCATGAGAGAGGCGTTGAAAAATTTAAGTCCATATAAACCAGGGAAAACGGTTGAAGATATAAAAAGGGAATATAATTTAAGTAATGTTGTAAAACTTGCATCTAACGAAAATGCATATGGATTTTCACCAAAAGTATTAGAAGCCATTAGTGGAGTAACGGAAATACCGCTATATCCAGATAATGGTGTATTAAAGTTGAGGGGGAAATTAGCAAAAAAATTAAATGTAGGTGAGAATAATCTTATATTTGGTAATGGCTCTAGTGAATTAATAAGTATTGCTGCAAGAACTATATTAACTCCAGGAGATGAAACAATTACATGTACTCCGTCATTTTTTACATACGCTTCAGAAACGATGATAGCAAACGGAGAAATAACACAAATACCACTTAAAAACAACACATTTGATTTAGATGGAATAATAAGCAGGATAACTAATAAAACTAAATTAATATATATAGCAAATCCCAATAATCCCACAGGGACAATAATTACAGCGAGTGAACAAGCTGAATTTTTGAGTAAAGTACCCCAAAATATATATGTGGTGCTTGACGAAGCATATTGTGAATTTGCAAAGAATTCTGAATTTCCTAACTCTATTGAAATGTTGAAGAATAACAAAAATATACTAATACTTAGAACATTTTCAAAAGCCTATGGACTTGCAGGTTTAAGGATACGGATATGGTATTGGAGATGAAGAATTAATTTCAAACATGGAAAGAGTAAGACCACCATTTAATGTAACTAGTATATCGGAAGCTGCAGCATGTAGTGCATTAGATGATGATGAATTTATTTTAGAATGTGTAAGAAAAAATGCAGAAGTATTAGAATATCTTTGTAATGAGCTTGATAAATTAAAAATTAATTACATCAAATCTTATGCTAATTTTATTATGATAGATATGAAAAAGGATTCCAACATAGCATTTGAGGAATTGTTGAAAAAAGGATTTATAGTAAGACCAGGGTTTCCCAATATGGATACGTATGTTAGGGTAACCATAGGGACCATGGAGGAAATGAAAAATTTTGTGATTGCATTGCAAGAAGTAATGCGGAATAAGATAGGGAGTTGGATTATGAAAGTAGGTTATTTAGGACCAGTTGGGACAAACTGCCATGAGGCATGTTCAAAACATATAAAAAATACAGATGTAGAAATAATAGCATTTAAAAGTATATCGGATACAATCTTAGCGGTATCTAATGGAGAAGTTGATAAATGTATTGTACCAATAGAAAATTCTACACAAGGAAGCGTGCTTGAAACAATAGATATATTGCTAGAAAATGATAAATTGAATATTATCGAAGAGTTAACTTTAGATATAAATCATTGTTTATTAGCAAAAAGTAAATGTAATAAAGAAAATATAAAAGAGATATATTCTCATCCCCAAGCATTGAGCCAATGTAGAAACTATATAATAAAAAACTTTAATGATTGTATATTAAAACCAGTAGAAAGTACAGCTGCTGCCGCAGAAGCAATACTTGATAAGGAAAATTGTGCATGTATTGCAAACAAAATATGTGGCAATATATATGGGTTAGAAATATTAGAAGAAAATATACAAGATATAAATAATAATCAAACTAAATTTATTATAATATCATTGGAAGAAAATTTGTCAAAGGAAAAGGCAAAAACATCAATGGTGTTTTCTACCAAAAATAAACCCGGAGAACTATATAAAATTTTGGGGTTGTTTAATATATTTGATATAAATCTTACAAAAATAGAATCTAGGCCCGCAAAAACAAAGATAGGGGAATATATTTTTTGGGTAGATTTTGTTGGTAATAGATATGAAGAACACATTAAAATATTGTTAACTCAAATTGAAGAAAGATGTTCATTTTTTAGGATATTAGGCTCGTATTAGTTAACTGTTTAATATCTTCTCTTTTTCTTGCTCAAATTCAGCTTCCGTTAAAACACCTTCTTCTAGAAGTCTTTTTATTTTTTCCAATTCATCGTATTTACTGTTTTGAGGTTCGCTTGTTGTATTGGATTCATGTTCTAATTTAGCATTATAATTTTCGATATATTCAATTATTTCCTTTGCGTAGGCATTTTGTTTATGATGATGAAATACAATTGTGTTTTCATCCCTATAATCTTTTGCTTCTATTAGAGACCCTTTTTGTTCTTCACTACCTACTATTATAAACTGTAAATAGCCTTTCATTAAACCGCTTGGTTTGAATTGCGTTCCAGTTATAGAGGAAATAAGGACGCTTTTTTCTCCTGTAAAGCCATATTTTAATGTTGCAAAAAAACCGCTTCTTCTCATTGTTAATACGTTTTCATTAATGGTAACATAGCATTTACCCATTGTTCTACCTGTAAATTTATACTCTTTCATAACAATCACCGAATCCTTTTTACTTATATAACTATATTATATATTAAAATAGTGTAAAAATAAAGGAAAATGAAATAAATTTTTTAAGAACAGTTACTGGTTAATTGTTTAGACTAAAATTTCCGCCTCTAGAGTATAGTATATCTTTTAAAAAGGCTCCTCCAAGTCTCTGGAGACTCCATGGGCCTCAAAGGGCTGTCGTTCACCTTTTTAAAAGATATACTATACTCCAGAGGCTACTTTGCTGAAAAGTAGGGGCGAACATTGTTCGCCCGAGACTAGAGGTATTTGATAAAATTATTGAAAAACGAGATAATTATAGTATAGGACGAACAATGTTCGCCCCTACATATTAGAAAGAACTGTTAACCAGCAACTATTTTTCAATAAAATGAAATTTCAAGAAAATAGTTGAAATGAAAGTGTATTTATGATAAAATTGGCATAACAAGGGAGAAGAAAAGAATGAAGGATCCAATGAAACTTTTAAGAAAAATTTTGGCAGCATTATTAATAATAATGTTATTAGGAGGAGTATTGTTTACCGCAATATATTATATTATCTCACTATTTTAAAGTAAATGGGGTCCCCAGCGACCGCAGACGAAGTCGAGGTTGTTGGGGTAGACGACGAGCAGCGGATTGAATGAGAGTTTGAGCTTGCGAAAACGCGAATGAAAGGAGCTTGTGAGGAGGAGTGTTCAATAATTTTTATTTAGATTTAACAAAAGTAAATTTTAATGATATATTGAATTTTTTGAAAGCATCTACAGTGTCGCCAATAAAGACGATATTATTTATTTTGGACATAGCAATAGTATTATTTCTAGCATATAAATTAATACAAATAGTTAAAGGAACGAGAGCAGGGCAATTGCTAAAAGGAATAGCACTATTGATTCTAATTACATTTATAAGTGGTTGGCTTGGGCTAACTATTTTAAACTATATTTTAACTTATTTCATGACATATGGAGTTATAATTTTAATAGTTGTATTCCAACCAGAGTTGAGAAGAGCTTTAGAACAGTTGGGGACAAGTAAACTAAGAAAATTTTTTGGAATAAATGTAAGTTTTGAAACTAAACTAAAAGAAAATATATATAAAATAGCGATAGCTGTAGAGGAATTATCTAGAAAACAAATCGGTGGTTTAATAGTACTTGAAAGAGATATAAAAGTAGAGGATATAATAAATACAGGAGTATTGATGAATGCAGAAATATCGCCACAATTGATAGTAAACATATTTACGCCGAAAACCCCATTGCATGATGGTGCAATAATAATTAGTGATAATAAAATTGCAGCTGTTGCATGTATGTTGCCACTTGCTGATGATAAAAGTATAGCAAAAGATTTAGGCACAAGGCATAGATCGGCTATTGGAATGTCTAGAGAATCAGATTCAATTGTAGTTGTAGTTTCAGAAGAAACAGGAAAAATTTCTATTGCTAGAGATGGTCGTTTATACAGAGATTTAACAGAGGACAACCTTAGAAAAATATTAATTAAAAATTTAATTGAGGAGAAGCCAGAGACAAGAGGCAGAATAAAATGAGAAATATTAAATTAACCATAGAATATGACGGAAAAGGTTTTAATGGTTGGCAAAAGCAACCAAACAAGTTAAATATTCAAGGTGAAATAGAATTAGCAATAGAACAAATTACAGGTGAAAAAATAGAATTAATTGGGTCTGGTCGAACAGATGCAGGCGTTCACGCACTAGGTCAAGTAGCCAGTTTTAAAACAAATACGGATATTTCGATAGAAAAACTTTCAATGGCAATTAATTCACAGCTTAAAAAAAGTATAGTTATAAAAAGTGCAGAAGAAGTGAACAATAATTTTCATGCAAGATATAATTGTACAGGCAAAAGATATAGATATATAATTAATAATTCAAGAAGTGGAAGTGCAATTTATAGAGGACTTGAATATCATATGCCAGTAAAGTTGGATTATGGAAAGATGAAAGAAGCAATAAAATATTTTGAAGGGGAACATGATTTTAAAGGATTTAAGGCAACTGGAGGAAAAAATAAAACTACTGTTAGAACAATACATAAAGCAGAAATTTCAAAGGATAACGAAAGAATAATTATTGAATTAACAGGCGATGGCTTTTTATACAACATGGTAAGAATAATTGCTGGAACGCTGGTTGATGTGGGATTAGGGAAAATTAACCCAGATGAAATTTCAACGATAATTGATTCGAAAGACAGAGAAAAAGCAGGAAAAACTCTTCCACCACATGGGTTGTACTTGGCAGAGGTGTATTATGAATAATGGAGGTACTAGAGAGTGCAAGAAACGAATATCATAAGTACAGACTGCACAAAGTATAATTTATTACTGATTTTATGCAGCAAACTGCATAAAATTGACTTTTATTGTTTGTTATATTATAATGTTCTGTAAGAAAGGAAGATGAATGTATGATAAAGAGACCAGAATATTTAGATATGCTGATAACTTTTAAAGAAAAAGATTTAATTAAAGTGGTTAGTGGTATAAGAAGATGCGGTAAATCGACTTTGTTTGAATTATACCAAGAATACTTATTAGAAAATGGTGTTGAACAATCACAAATAATTTCAATAAATTTTGAAGAAGGAGATTATGCCGACATAACAGATTCGAGACAACTATATAATTTAGTTAATGAAAAATTACATCCTGATAAAATGAACTATGTATTTCTAGATGAAGTGCAAAAAGTGCATGAATTTGAAAAAACTTGTGATAGTTTGTATATCAAAAAGAATGTTGATTTATATATAACTGGGTCAAATGCTTATCTTCTATCAGGAGAACTTGCAACGTTATTAGCTGGTAGATATATAGAAGTAAAAATGATGCCTTTATCATTTAAAGAATATATATCAGCTGTTGGGGATACAGACTTAACTAAAAAGTATAATAATTATATTACCAACGGTTCATTTCCATATACTTTAGAGTTAAAAACAAAAAAAGAAAGAAAAGTATATTTAGATGGTGTTTACACCTCGGTAGTTTTGAAAGATATAGTTGCTCGTAAAAGAATAGCTGAGGTATCAATGCTAGATAGTGTAATAAGATTTATTTTCGATAATATAGGAAATATTACTTCTTCTACTAATATTGCTAATACCGCAACATCTAAAGGTAGAAAAATGTCCGTTCATACGGTAGAAAACTATTTAAGTGCTTTAATAGAAAGTTTTATGATATATAAAGTTGAAAGATATGACATAAAAGGGAAACAATATTTAGGATCAGGTCATAAATATTATGTTTCCGATCTTGGATTTAGACAGTATTTATTAGGTGATAAACCATTTGATTTTGGACATATTCTAGAAAATGTAGTTTATTTAGAATTGATAAGGCGCGGTTATGAAATTTATGTTGGAAAAATAGATGATGCAGAAGTTGATTTCATTGCTATTGGAGAAGATGGCACTGAGTATTATCAAATGGGATATACTGCTATGGAACCTAAAATATTAGAAAGAGAGCTAAAACCATTAGATTCCATAAAGGACCATAATCCAAAATACTTACTAACAATGGATAATATTTCAAAAGTGTCACATAATGGAATAAAACAAATGAATGCATTAGACTGGCTATTGGATATTGAATAAAAATTTTAAGATGGAGGAACAAACATGAAAAAATTCGTACACCTACACGTACATAGCGAATATAGCCTCCTAGACGGAGCAAATAGAATAAAGGAATTACCAGTAAGAGCAAAAGAACTAGGTATGGATGCGATTGCTCTTACTGACCATGGCGTTATGTTTGGTGTAATCGACTTTTATAAAGAATGCAAGAAGAATGGTGTAAAGCCAGTTATTGGAGTGGAAATATATGTGTCTCCAAGAACTAGATTCGACAAAGAAGCCAACATTGACAACAAATATAACCACTTAACATTGCTTGCAAAAAATAATAATGGTTACCAAAATCTTTTAAAAATAGTATCTGCTGGCTTCACGGAAGGTTACTATTATAAACCAAGGGTAGACAAAGAGATACTAGAAAAATATTCAAGTGATATAATAGTTTTAAGTGGGTGTTTATATGGACCTGTAGCTCGAGCAATATTAGATAATAATATTGAAAAGGCAAAAGAAATCGCAAACTACTATAAAAACTTATATAAAGAAAACTTTTATTTAGAAATACAATATAATGGACTAAAAGAACAAGCAATAGTTAATCAAAAAATGGTTGAAATATCAAGGGAGTTAAGTATCCCTTTAGTTGCAACCAACGATGCACATTATTTAAAAAAGGAAGATGCATATAATCACGAAATTCTACTTTGCATTCAAACGGGAAAACGCATGAGCGACCCAGATAGAATGAAGTTTGAAACAGAAGAATTCTATATAAAAAGTCCAGAAGAAGCATATGAAAATTTCAAAAATATCCCTGAAGCACTAGAAAATACAGTAAAAATAGCAAATGAGTGTAATGTTGAATTTGAATTTGGAGTAACAAAATTACCAAATTACGAAGTACCAAAAGAATACAAAACCCACGAAGAATATTTTAGAAAAATATGTTTTGATGGATTGAAAAAGAGATACAATGTAGGGGCAGATTCCATATCTGCCCTGCAAGACCGCCTAGAATACGAAATCTCTGTAATCACCAAAATGGGGTATATCGATTATTTCCTAATTGTATGGGACTTTATTGCATATGCCAAATCAAAGAATATTGCAGTGGGTCCAGGACGAGGCAGTGGTGCGGGTTCGCTTGCAGCCTATTCTATAGGAATAACAGATATTGACCCAATAAAATATAACCTTATTTTTGAGCGATTTCTAAACCCAGATAGAATAAGCATGCCAGATTTCGATATAGACTTTTGTTATGAAAGAAGACAGGAAGTTATAGACTATGTTGCTCAAAAATATGGACAGGACCATGTTTCACAAATTATTACATTTGGAACAATGTCAGCAAGAATGGTTATCAGAGATGTTGGAAGGGTTTTGGATATTCCATATGCAGAAGTTGATAAGCTAGCTAAAATGATTCCAATGGAAATAAATATGAAAATTTTAAAAGCATTAGATATAAATCAAGATTTAAAAATACTATATGACAATGATGAAAAAGTTAAAAAGATTATAGATATTTCAATAGCACTAGAAGGATTACCAAGACATGCATCAACACATGCAGCAGGAGTAGTTATAACAGATAAGCCAGTTGTAGACTACGTTCCATTGTATGTAAATAACGAGCAAATTTCAACTCAATTTACTATGGGAGTGTTGGAAGAACTTGGACTTTTGAAAATGGATTTTCTTGGGTTAAGGACTCTAACAGTTATTGCAGATACAATAGAATTGGTAAAAAAGGACAAAGGCATAGATGTAAAATTTGATGAAGAAATGAGTGACCAAAAGGTATATGAACTTTGGAGGAAAGGCAAAACAATTGGAGTGTTTCAGTTTGAAAGTGATGGAATGACAAGCTTTATGAAAGAACTAAAACCAGACTGTTTTGAAGATATCGTAGCAGGAGTTGCATTATATAGACCTGGTCCGATGGACCAAATACCAAGATATATAAAAAATAAGCTAAATTCTAAGCATATCGAGTACACACATCCTGCTTTAAAAAACATACTTGAAGTTACATATGGATGTATGGTGTATCAAGAGCAAGTTATGCAGATTGTTAGGGACTTAGCTGGATATTCGTTAGGTAGAGCAGACCTTGTTAGAAGAGCAATGGGAAAGAAAAAGTTAGATGTAATGGCAAAGGAACGCGAAAACTTTATCAAAGGACAAGTTGATAAAGATGGAAACGTAGTCGTACCAGGTTGTATAAGAAATGGAATAGATGAAAAATCGGCAAATAAAATATTTGATGAGATGGAAGAATTTGCAAAATATGCTTTCAACAAATCACATGCAGCCGCATATGCTATGATTTCTTACCAAACAGCATTTTTGAAGGTGTACTATCCCGCAGAATTTATGGCAGCGACCTTGAACAGTTATTTAGGAAATTTAGATAAAATTCCGTTATATATAGATGAATGTAAGAAAATGAAAATAGAAATATTACATCCGAACATAAACAAAAGCTTCACAGAATTTACCGTTGACGTAGGGGTCGATGCCCCCATCGACCCAAAACCAACAACCGATGCCCCCATCGACCATATTCCGTCCGAAGGCAAAATTCGTTTTGGATTGGGAAGTGTGAAAAATGTTGGAGTTTCAGCAGTTAACAGCATTGTAAATATAAGAAATCAAGATGGACCATTTAAAAGTTTTGATGATTTTTGTGAAAGAATTCAAGCTGAAAATGTTAACAAAAAATGTATTGAATCCCTTATAAAATCAGGTGCATTCGATAGTTTTGGAAAAACAAGAGCTACATTACTTGCATCTTTTGAAAATATTGTAGATACAATACATAATGGAGCAAAAAAAGGCATTGAAGGACAAGTATCTATGTTTGACTTAAGTGTAGGAATGGAAGAAATAAAACAAAAAAAATATGAATATACTGAAAAGGAAGAATTTGCAAAAAATGAAATATTGAGTATGGAAAAGGAAATGACAGGTTTATATATTTCAGGGCATCCATTAGAAGGATTAAGAGCAGAAATTGAAAAAAATAGCAGTATAAGTTATCTAATAATTAATTCATTTAAAGAAAATCCGAATAGTGTGAATTTAAGAGATGGTTACAACGCAAAATGTATAGGAATAGTATCGCATGTTAAAAAAATTTACACAAAAAGAAATACAGAAATGGCATTTGTTACAATAGAAGACTTATACGGAATGATTGAACTTGTAGTGTTTGATAGCTGTTTTGCAGTATCGAAAGCAATTTTGACAGAAGGCAATATTATTTTAGTTGAAGGTAAAGTTTCAATAAGAGAAGATGAAAATGTTAGTATATTGGCAAATACGATTAAGGCAGTGCTTGCAGAAGAAAGGAATGTTTAAAAATATGAAAAGGATTATTACAGGAATAGTAATAGTTATTGCTTTAGTAATAATAGGTATTATAGTATATATATTAGTACACAAAGGACAAGATATATTGTCAGCAGTAGGAGAACAAGATATTAATACTGAATTATTACAAGTTCAAACAAAAGTTAAAAAAATAGAATTAGATTCTGAAATGCAAAATGATACGAATCAATTAAAAGGGCAAAAATTTTCAGATTGTACAGAAGAATATGCACAAAAATTAAAAGATGATGGGGTAATATCTGAAAAAGATGAAAACTATAAGTATTACTATATATGGGATCAAAGTGTTCTTAATGAACTAAATTTAAATATAAAACCAGAAGCTGGGAAAATATATATAGTAAATTATATAACAGATGAAGTTATTCAAGTTACAACTTCGGATACGACTGAAAATGTATATAGTACAAATGATATGCAGTTATAAATGATAATTACACGGTTACTGGTTAATGTTTCAGACTGAAACTTCCGCCGCTGGAGTATAGTATAGCTTTTAAAAAGGCTCCTCCAAGCCTCCGAAGACTCCATGGGCCTCAAAGGGCTGTCGTTCACCTTTTTAAAAGCTATACTATACTCCAGAGGCTACTTTACTGAAAACTGTTAAACAGTAACATTACACGAAAGGAAGATTTATCTAATGAAAGAAAAGGAAGAGCAAAGATTAAAATCATTAAAAGAATACGAAGTAAATTTATATAAAACAGGGTTAAACTACATTTGTGGAATAGATGAAGCAGGGCGTGGGCCATTAGCGGGTCCTGTAGTAGTTGGAGCAGTAATAATGCCAAAAGATTCTTTTATAGAAGGTGTAAATGATTCAAAAAAAGTTTCTGAAAAGAAACGAGAACTTTTATACGAAAAAATTATCAATGAAGCAGTTGCATGGAGTGTAGAAATTTTAGATCAAAATGAAATTGATGAATACAATATTTTAAACGCAACAAAAAAAGCAGTAACAGGAGCAGTAAAAAAATTAAATATAAAACCAGATCGAATATTAATAGATGCTTTAGAGCGAATAGACACGGCTGGAGTTCCATATACATCAATAATAAAAGGTGATGCAAAAATATATTCAATAGCAGCAGCTTCAATTATAGCTAAGGTAACAAGAGATAGAATAATGAGGGAATGGGACGAAGTCTACCCAATATATGGATTTGCGAAACATAAAGGTTATGGAACTGCTGAGCACATTAAAGCAATAAGAGAGAATGGAATTTGTGGGTTACATAGAAAAACTTTTATTACCCGAATTACGTCAAAGGCTATCCCACAGTAACAAGTCATGAGGAGTCTGTAGAAAATTAACTTCGCTTATTAAAAACTTTATATAGGATATAATAATAAAGGAGGGTGTTTTGTATGTTTATGAAAGATGACAAAGATGCGAACATTGTAAATTATGGAGAATTTGTGTGTTCAGAATTTTTATGGTTGCCAAGTGATGTACAAAAGGATAAGGCTAAGGAAATGGATGAAATGACACAAAATGATACAGTGCTTGATATTTAGCGAGATGCATCATTTGGTGCCTATTGTAGGGCAGAATCCATTTCCGCCCAATAGAGTATCCATTTCCTAAGAAAGGAATAGTGGTTAAAGTGACGTGTTTTAATTGTGGTAAAAACGAAGCCACCTTCAAATACACTGAAATTATTAATGGTGCAAAAAAAGAGATTGCACTTTGTAATAAATGTGCAAATGAACTAGGATTTGCGAACATGGATTTAAGTTTGCCAATAAACTTTTCTAGTTTCTTTAGTGAATTTTTAAATGAATACACAGATCCATCTTTTGAAACAATTTTAACTTTTCCAGAAAAGTTAAAATGCAACAAATGTAATATGACATTTGACGAATTCATAAACACTGGAAAATTTGGATGTAGCAATTGTTATAATGTTTTCGACAACAAAATAGAACCCGTTCTTAAAAGAATTCAAGGTCAATCAAAACATGTACGGCAGAAGGCTGAAGGCTGAAGGCGGAGGTCAGAAGACAGATGTCGGAAATGTAGAGGCGAATATCGTTCACCCAAAACCATACAAAAATCAAAAATCAACTGGTGGAGAACATAATACAACAAATAGCATAGATGATTTAAAGCAGAAATTAAAAGAAGCAATAAGAACAGAAAATTACGAAGAAGCAGCAAGACTTAGAGATAAAATTAAAGGAATAGAATAGAGGTACGTGTATGTTAAATTGGTATTTACAAAGTGGAAAAGAAGCAGATGTAGTAATAAGCACAAGAATAAGGCTTGCCAGGAACTTAGATGAAATCCTATTTACAACAAAATATAGCCTAAGCGATGCTGAAAAAATAATACAAATTTTTGGAAATATCATACCGAGTTTGCCATATGAACTAAAATTATTAAAGTTAAAAGACATGGATTATATAACAAAATTAAGCTTGGTAGAAAAACATATTATTAGTCCAAACTTTGTAACAGAAGAAAATGAAACAAAAGCAATTTTAATAAATGAAGAAGAAAACATATGTATAATGTTAAACGAGGAAGACCATATAAGGATACAAGTTCTAGCCTCTGGGCTAGATTTAGAAAATACACTTGGCTTAGCAGTAGAAATAGATGAAAAATTGGCAAATCTAATTAATTATGCATATAACGAAAAATATGGATTTTTAACAAGTTGTCCAACAAATGTAGGTACAGGATTAAGAAGTTCAGTAATGGTACATTTGCCAGGGTTAACATTAACTTCAAACATAAATAAAGTATTAGAAGTTGTAAATAATTTTGGTATGAACATACGAGGAGTTTATGGAGAAGGGACAAAAAGTCAAGGCAATATTTATCAAATTTCAAATAAGCAATCTTTAGGCATTTCGGAAGAAGAAATTATAAAAAACTTAAAAGCAATTACAGACAAAATAATTGAGCAAGAAAGATTAGCAAGAAAATACCTAGCTAAAAATGCAATTGAACTAGAAGACACAGTATGTAGGGCGTATGGAACACTGACAAATTGTAAAAAAATATCAGGAGAAGAAGTAAAAAGATTATTATCGGATGTTAAACTTGGCGTAGATATGGGAATAATTAAAGAAATAACAGATTATAAAATAAAACAGTTGGAAACTTTCACAAAACCAGCAAACATGCAAAAATACCTCGGAACAGTGTTAGACGGCTATGATAGAGATATAAAGAGAGCAGAAGTAATACAAAAGATAATAAACGAATGATATTCAACAAGTAGGGTAGCGCGAAGAGGTTAGATATGTATTTTTAAAAAGCTGCCCGACAGCCCTTTGAGGCATTTAGGACTTACCCCTTGACCTGGAGGGAGTTTTTTAAAAATACATATCTAACCTCTGGGAGCGGACAGATGAGTAGATGCAATTAGAAAGGAAGGAAACCATGGTATACAAATTTACAAAAAAAGCACAAAGAGTATTAGAAATAGCCAATGAAATAGCCCTAGAACTAGGGCATAATTACGTTGGCACAGAACATATTTTATATGGACTAACAAAGGAACATGAAGGAGTAGCAAGCAAGGTATTAGAACTTCAAAACGTAACGCCAGAACTAATTCTTGAAAAAATTGAGGAACTAGTTGGAAAAGCTGACAAAGCAGCTAAATCAACAATAGGATTCACACCTAGAACAAAAAAAGTGATAGAAAATTCATTTATTGAAGCGAAAAAATTAAATACAGATTTTATTGGAACAGAACATCTATTATTAGGAATAATGAGAGAAGCAGAGTGTATAGCAGTTAGAATATTATTAGAATTGAATGTTAATTTGCAAAAATTATATAATGACCTTACAAAAGTTTTAAACGAATATAATGATGAAGAAATAACAACAGGATTTCCTAAAAATAACGTTACGACAAGCTATAATAAAACACAAACACTAAACCAATTTGGAAATGATTTAACAAAATTAGCGAATGAAGGGAAACTAGATCCAGTAATAGGAAGAAAAGATGAAACTGAAAGATTAATACAAATTTTATCAAGGAGAACAAAAAATAATCCTTGTTTAATTGGAGAGCCAGGAGTTGGAAAAACAGCCGTAGTTGAAGGTTTGGCAGAAAAAATAGTTGCGGGAGATGTGCCAGAAACTTTAAAAAATAAAAGAGTAGTGACAATGGATTTATCAGCTATGGTTGCAGGTGCAAAATATAGAGGAGATTTTGAAGAAAGAATAAAGAAATCTCTAACAGAAGTGAAAAAATCAGGAGATGTAATACTATTTATTGATGAAATTCACACAATAGTTGGTGCAGGCTCAGCAGAAGGTGCAATAGATGCGGCAAATATATTAAAACCGATGTTAGCAAGGGGAGAAATTCAAATAGTTGGGGCAACAACATTAAATGAATATAGAAAATATATTGAAAAAGATGCTGCATTAGAAAGAAGATTTCAGCCAATAATAGTTGAGGAGCCAAGCATAGAAGATACTATCTTAATACTAAAAGGAATTAGAGATAAATATGAAGCACATCACAATGTAGAAATCACGGATGAAGCAATAGTTTCAGCAGTAAACTTATCAAAGAGGTATATAAATGACAGATATTTGCCAGACAAAGCTATTGACTTAATAGATGAAGCATCCTCTAAGGCAAAGCTTAAAACGCATACAACACCACAAGATATAAAAAAAATTGAGGAAGAAATTGAAAAAATTTCAAAAGAAAAAGAAGAATCGGTTCAGGTTCAAAATTTTGAGAAAGCAGCGAGATTAAGAGATAAAGAACGAAAAGAAAAAGAAAAATTGGAAAAAGAAATAAAAAAATGGAATGATAAAAATGTAAAAAATGTGACAATCATAACAGAAGAAGATATAGCAACAGTCGTTGCAAAATGGACAGGAATTCCTGTTAGCAAAATAACTGAAAGTGAAAATGAGAAATTAAAAAATTTAGAAGTAGAATTACATAAAAGAGTAGTTGGTCAAAATGAAGCAGTAACTGCAGTTTCAAAGGCAATAAGAAGAAATAGGGTAGGATTAAAAGACCCCAAAAGACCAATAGGTTCATTTATGTTTTTAGGCCCAACAGGTGTTGGTAAAACCGAATTATCAAAGGTGTTGGCTGAAGTGTTATTTGGAGATGAAAATTCTTTAATAAGAGTAGATATGTCTGAGTATATGGAGGGGCATTCTACATCAAAATTAATAGGTTCACCTCCAGGCTATGTTGGATATGATGATGGCGGACAACTAACCGAAAAAATACGCAGAAAACCGTATGCAGTGGTACTATTTGATGAAGTTGAAAAGGCTCATCCAGATGTTATGAATGCATTATTGCAAATACTTGAAGATGGAAGATTAACAGATTCTCAAGGAAGAGTAGTTGATTTTAAAAACACAATAATAATAATGACTTCTAATGTAGGAGCAAAGTTAATTACAGATAAAAAACCATTAGGTTTCAGCGAAAAACAAGACGATTCACACAATGCTGAAAATGAAAAAATAAGAAAAGACATAATGTCAGAATTAAAGAATAATTTCAAGCCAGAGTTTTTGAACAGGATAGACGATATTATAGTTTTTGGGAAACTTTCAAAAGAAGATGTTAAGCAAATAATAGAATTAATGTTAAAAGAAGTAAAAAGCAGATTAAAAGATAAAGAAATAGAATTAAAAGTAGATGAAAGCGTGAAAGAACTTATAAGAGAAAAAGGTGTAGATAGTGGATACGGTGCGAGACCACTCCGAAGGGCCATACAAAATTTGTTAGAAGATGCAATAGCTGAAAGCTTTTTAGATGGTAAAATAAAATCAGGTTCAAATGCAATAGCAAAAGCAGAAAATGGAAAAGTTAGTGTTGACATTGACGGGAATTAATAATATAATAGTTTTGCATTATGGATATGAGTATCCTGAAATGTAGTTTTTATATAATTTATAGGCGAGAATGGAGGATGGGTTATGTTTTTAAATATTTCAAACCCAGTAACAATATTATTATTTTTAGTTGCAATAATATTTTTAATATTTTTAGGAAAAGTATCTAAAGTTAGTTTAATACCAGGTGTTGGATTATTAGGGTTATTAGGATTATTAATTTACTATGTAGTATGTTTAAAAAATCCAGATCTTGCAGCACAAAGAAATGTATTGATGAATTGTATATTTATGAATTTAATATATATATTTATGTTGTTTAGTTCTTATTTATGGGCAAATAGCGAAGAAGCGATAGCAAAGAATAAGAAGAGTTATGATGATAGTTTAGCTTGGTTATGGAAGAAAGTTTAAACTTGAATCTATAATATAAGTGAAAAGAGAGATAGCAAAAATATGGGGAAATTATTTGTAATTGATGGAACAGACGGTAGCGGAAAGCAAACCCAGTTTGATAAACTAAAAGAAAGATTAACTTTAGAAAAATTTGATTTCAAAGATATATCTTTTCCTAGATATGAAAGTGAATCTTCTGCACTTGTTAAAATGTATTTAGCAGGGAAATTTGGAGAAAATGCTAAAGATGTGAGTCCGTATATTGCTTCAACGTTTTATGCAGCTGATAGATATGCTACGTATAAAATTGAGTTAGAGGAATATTATAATAATGATGGAATCATATTAGCAGATAGGTATACCACTGCAAATATGGTTCATCAAGCGGGCAAAATAGCAGACGTAGCTGAAAGAAAAAAATTTTTAGATTGGCTATGGGATTTTGAATTTAATTTATACAAGTTGCCAATTCCAACAAAAGTGTTTTTTCTAAATATGCCACCGGAATATGCAGTTAAATTGATGGAAGGAAGGAAAAATAAAATAACTAACGACGATCAAAAGGATATTCACGAAAGGGATGAGCAGCATATAATAGATGCATATAATGCAGCAAAAGATTTAGCTAAAGAATATGGATGGTATGAAGTGAAATGCGTGAAAAATGGGGAAATAAGAACAGTAGAGGATATTCATGAGGAGATTTATAAGGAGATAACTTTATGTATGATGTAGTTATTATAGGGAAAGGTCCAGCAGGTATTCAAGCATCGCTTTACACTAGAAGAGCAGGACTTAAAACTTTAGTAATAGGAAGTGGTGGAGGTTCTTTAGAAAAAGCTGAAAAGATTGAAAATTATTATGGGTTAGGTAAGCCAATTTCAGGAAAAGAATTACTGGAAAATGGGATAAGCCAAGCCAAAAGAATTGGAGTCGAAGTTGTTTCAGAAGAAATTTTTAGTGTGGAATATGAAAATGGAATATTTAATCTTCACACTTCAATGAACAAGTATAGTTCAAAAGCTGTAATTATTGCTACTGGAACAAATAGAAAAAGTCCAAATATTAAAGGAATAACAGAATTTGAAGGCAGAGGAGTAAGTTACTGTGCTGTTTGCGATGCATTTTTCTATAAAAATAAAAATGTTGCAGTACTTGGGAATGGAGCATATGCTCTATCAGAAGTTGATGAATTATTGCCAGTAACAAATAGCGTAGTTATTTTAACAAATGGAAAAGAAGAAGTTTTGCCAAGAAATGATAATATAAAATGTAACACCAAAGAGATTACAGAATTTAGGGGAAGCGATAAAATTGAAAAAGTAGTTTTTAACGACAAGTCTGAATTAAAAGTGGATGGAGTGTTTATTGCAGAAGGCATTGCAACCAGTTTAGATTTAGCAAGAAAAATAGGGATAAATGTTGAAAATAATAAAATAATTGTTAATGAAAATATGGAAACTTCTATACCAGGGTTATATGCGGCAGGAGACTGCACTGGTGGATTATTGCAAGTTTCAAAGGCTGTTTATGAAGGAACCAAGGCAGGGCTTAGTGCTATAGGATATGTTAGAAGTAAGGTTACGGTTTAATACCTTTTAAAACAAAAGGATTGTATATGTAGGGGCGAACATTGTTCGTCCGAGACTAAAGGAATTAGATAAAATTATTGAAAAATGAAATAATTATCTTAGAATAAAAAAATTCCAAAAAATTCCAAGTTTCTTTTCTATAAAAATACAAATAATAAATTGTAAGCGATGTAATGCTTCGAAGATTCCTCATACCTTGTTGCTGAAGTTGAACACAAGGAGCAAGCTCGCATAAAAAAACTTAAGGAGGTATATTTATTTATGGAAGAAGAAAAAGATGAAAAAGAAGAAAAACAAACAATAAATTGTACAGTTGAAAGTTGTATACACCATGATAACGAAAATGAAAAATGTGAATTAGGGCAGATTACAGTTGAACCTTCTACAAATGCTGATTCTGGGGATCCAGAAGATGAATCAATGTGTGGAGATTATGAAGAAGAGAATCCTGAAGATAACATGGTAGAGGATCAGTAAAATAATGAATGAAAAGGCAACAACTGTTGCCTTATTTTTTTATATATGATATATTAGATAAATAGAAAGAAAAATGAGGTGTAAACACATATGGTAGCGTTATGGGATATTCCTTAACCACAAAGGAATACCTCTTGCTAAAGGAGTGTCCCACACCTTATAGAGGAGGAAAAAAATTATGTCATTAGTAACAACAAAAGAAATGTTTAAGAAATCTATGGCAGAACATTATGCAATAGGAGCATTTAATATTAATAATATGGAAACAATACAAGGAATAGTGGATGCTGCTGAAGAAGAAAAATCACCAGTTATATTGCAAGCATCTTCAAGTGCAATAAAATTTGCAAGAATAGAATATTTAAAAAAGATGGTGGAAGCTGCAGTTGAAACAACAAACATACCGATAGCTTTACATTTAGACCACGGCCCAGATTTTGAAACTTGCAAAATGTGCATTGATGCAGGATTTAGTTCTGTAATGATAGATGGGTCAAAATATGGCTTTGAAGAAAATGTGGGCTTAACTCAAAAAGTGGTGGAATATGCTCATTCTAAAGGAATTGTAGTAGAAGCAGAATTAGGTAAATTAGCAGGAATAGAAGATGATGTCAACGTTGAAACCGATGATGCAAGATTTACAGATCCAGAGCAAGCAAAAGAATTTGTAGAAAGAACATGTTGTGATTCTTTAGCAATTGCAATTGGGACAAGTCATGGAGCATATAAATTTAAAGGAGAAGCGGCTTTAAGATTTGATATATTGCAAAAAGTAAAAGGGCTACTTCCAAACACTCCAATAGTACTCCATGGAGCTTCAACAGTAATTCCAGAATTAGTTGAAACGTGTAATCAATATGGTGGAAACATACCAGGAGCAAAAGGGGTTCCAGACGAAATGTTAAAGAAAGCTGGAGAAACTGGTGTTTCTAAAATAAATGTTGATACGGATTTACGATTAGCTATGACTGCAAGTATTAGAAAATTTTTAGCAGAAAATCCATCAGAATTTGATCCAAGAAAATATTTAATTCCAGCAAGAGATGCTATAAAACAAACGGTACAGCATAAAATAAAAGATGTATTTTGCTCAAGTGGAAAGGCTTAATTTGTGTAACCAAAAACTCTTTCTTTTCATAATATGGATTATATTAATGAAAAGGAGGAGTTTTTATGTATACAAGAAGACGCAATAATAGTTGTTGTGAAAAAAAGGAACTGCAAAACGTTATGCAATGTTGTTATGAAAATCTTTCGACACAAGAAAGTTGTGAATGCGGTTTTGATAACTCAATAGATAGCATCTTCTCAGGTAATATAGAACTTGCACAAAGTTATGTACCATGGCAAGTAATGAGTCAAGTATTTACTCCAGAAGTTGGACTTAGGATGGGAACAATTTTTCCAGAATTGGTATCAACATATTCGCCAGGGCAAAGCACAGAAGAAAAATATTACTTACGAGCAACAAATCCTATAAAAGGAGGGTGCAATGATGTATAATTGTGAATGTGAAGAGATTGCTTCGAGAGAAGTTTTAATGCAACAAATTATGGAATTAAAATTTTCTATAATTGAGTTAGGGTTATACTTGAATACACACCCTTGTGATATGAGGGCGTTATACTTGCATAGAGATTACAGTAAAAGGTATAGGGAAATAACGGATAAATTTCAAAGGGTTTATGGACCATTAACAATAGATTATCCGTGTAATAAGTGGAGATGGATAGAATTACCATGGTATAGCTAAAAAACGGAGGTAAAGGTAAAAAAATCATGATTAGAAAATTAGAATTAAATGAATTAGATAAATTATACAAAAATCATATAAAGAAAGACTTTCCACCAATGGAAAGACCACCTTGTTTTGTCATTAAGAATAATATCAAGAAAAATGTACAAGAAGGTTTTATATATGTGAATGAGGATATAGAATTAGGTTATGTTATTACTTCAAAATCAGAAGATTCTATATTACTTTTTCTATTTGCTATATTTAATGGGAATAGAGGAAATGGAGCAGGAACTGAATTTTTACGAGAAATTATAAAATATTATAATAACAAAAAAGCAATAATTGCCGAAGTAGAACGACCAGAAGATGCAAAATCTTATGAAGGAAAAATAATGTGTGAAAAGAGAATCCTTTTTTATGAAAGGCTTGGATTTACAATATATAAAGATATAGACTATACCATATTTGGAATACCAATGTACTTAATGGCTTATTCAAATGAAAATCTAGCAAAGGAAGATATTGTAAGATATATAAAAGCAATCTATGGAGTTACTTTAAGTAAACAATTTCAAAATATGTTGAAAATAAAATGACCGAATAACATCTACAACAAAATATTATATTGATGGAAGTAAAATAATTTACGAGGTAACAGGCTCAAATGTAACATATTACCAATATGATAGTGCTGGTAGCTTAATAGGACTAAAATACAATATTATTATATTAAGAATGTACAGGGAGATATTATAGGAATTCTTAATAGTTCATTACAACAAGTGGTAAATTACGAATATGACAGCTGGGGTGTTACAACCGCAATTAAAGACGAAAACGGGAATATAATAACTGACACAAATAATATTGGTTACTTAAATTTGATGAGATATAGGAGTTACCATCTCGACCAAGAGACAGGTTTATACTACTTACAAAGTAGATATTACAACCCGGACTGGGGTAGGTACTTAAATAGTGATAGCTTAGTAGATACAGGTGGTAGCATAATTGGAACAAATATGTATGCTTATTGCTACAATAATCCTGTAAACATAAGTGATGCAAGTGGATATATTCCAGTTCCAATACCAATGGCTTTATCGATAATGATGTATTTGCAAGCTAAAGCTGGTGGAGGTCATTATGATTTTAGTGCATGGTACGATGCAATCGGAGCTATTATGAGAGATAGATTATATAATTCTAAAACATTAAAAAGTAGAATTGATTCATATATTTCTAAAATGGGCAACTCTAATTCATATACGAAATCTGAGGGTATAGTTTTTCAAGATACAGATTTAGCATATTCTGTGGGAAAAGCAGATTGTAAGCTTTCTGTAACAAACAATGGTAAACAATGGTTTACGGGAAAAACAAAGTATTCAGTTACTGTTATTTTAACAGATACATATGATTTTCATAAGCTTGGTAAAAACGATGCTGGATTTATAAAAAGAACTATAAATAATTTTTTTGGGTATTGGCCACAATCATTTAATTGGATACAACCATATTCTTGGAAAATAACATATACTTTTACCTATTATAAATAAATTTCTTAAAACTTAAAAATTAATATATATATTTAGTTATAGAGAGGAAATGGATGATGAAAAAATATATTATAATTGGTATAATTATTATTGTAATAGGATTAACAGGATATTTCTTATTTAAAGGAAATAGAAATTATTCCGATTTGAAAGTAGGCGAAACATTTATGAAGGGGATTGACGGACACTGGGTAAAGTTACCAAACAACTATGCGATAGAGGTTCTTTATGAAGGAAGTAGGACAGTTTATAAAATCCAAAGTTATGAAGATATATTGGGAGATGCTACAAAAATAATTGAGAATGTGGAAGATTATTTTTGCATTGATGATATAGTATTTTTAAAAACCATTGATAAAAATAATGAAACTGCATTTTGGGCACTTGATACTGCTAAAACAGTCGGGGGAAATCTTATCAAGTATGAAAGTGAAGCAAAATTATTAGAAGCATACAAAATAGAAAAAATTAATTGGGTTACGAAAATGTATTAACTTAAAATAATAAAAAAATCATACAAATATTATTGCCTCAAATTAACTTATACTAACCAAGTTAATTCGAGGCTTTTTTTGTTTTAAACTATTAACCCTCGCCACATCGGCATCCCCCACCATCTCGTGCCTTCGGCTCTCGTGGTGGGTCTGCCTCAGGCTAATGCATCCAAGTACGAAAAGTCCAAAACTGCCTACCTGTTTAAGTACCAGCCACACAAAAACATCTCTCCTGTGCATTATCCCAAAGAATACGTCAAACTGCGTTTACCATATTCTTTGGTGTCGGGGGTTACGGCAGGACATATGGCTAGAAAAAACAAACCGTTGCTCCGCCTCAATGTACCGTGCTTATGGGAGTGTGGCCCATTGAGGCAGAGCAACTATTGTTTAGCTACTTTATTATAAAATTGCTTGATAAAAAAATATATTTATAATATAATTTTAAATATTAAATTAGGAGGATAAAATACATGAATAATAAATACGTTTTTATATCGGCAATAGCCATGATTGTTATCTTTATAATATATTTAATTATCAGAATTATTATAGATAATTCTGGCCCATATCCAAAGAGCGGAAGAGATACCCATGATTATTTTGGAGATGCTAGATTCGTTATATTAGATGGAGTAGATTTTGATTATAAAGCAACGTGGACACTGTATGATCAAAAAAATAATACTGCTGTTGAAGAAAGCGTGTATAATTACAAAAAAGTAAGAGACTATGTGTATGCAATAGGTTCGATGGGGTATACAAAATTAAACTATAAAATTGGGGAATATACACAAAATAAAGACATAAGTATATTTTCGGATAATGATAAAAAAATCTTTAGTGATTTGGAAGCAACTAAAGACAAAGTAGTAATAAAATAATATATTGTTATAAATAAAATCTTAATAATTTTAGGATTATTTGTTATTGTAGTTGTGATTTATGGATATAAATGCAATCTACCATATTAAGAAAAAGCCTTGATGTTGAATCCTCTCAATATCAAGGCTTTTTTCGTTTATTAATTACTCACACGAACATACACGAACATATACGAACATATACGAACATATACGAACAACCTATGCGAACATATACGAAACACCTTATAGTTATATACTAAAAATAAATTTTTTAAAATTTATTTTTAGGAGGAAATTTAGATGGAGAAGATAAAAGTAGTAATTATAAATAGCAATAAAAGTAATATCAATAAGGTTAATGAATATTTAAAGCTTCTAAAAGAAGAAAATGTAGAAATAATTACTGTTAAAAAGCATCATTATGAAATAGTAAAGAATTTAGAAGATGAGCATTTTCAAGAAAACTTAAAAAGTAGAATTATTAATATATTAGATTTAATAGGAATGCCTAAAAATAGGGTAGGATACCAATACATATTATCCGCAATATTTTATTTAAATAGAACTGGAAAAACACGTCATTTAAAATTAAGTACCATTTATGCAGAACTTATGCTTATATATCAAGGTAAAAGTATGCGCTCAATAGACAGAACAATGGAAACAGCAATTGAAGCAACTTTTAATCACGGCAATAAAAATGAGATAGATAAAATATTTCATAATATTGTTTCTAAAGAAAATGGGAAGATAAGTAACAAAAAATTTATTTACACATTAGCTGAAAGAATTAGTTAAAAAATATTTTTTCAGATTGTGATGTTTGACTATTAGTAATTTTAATGGTAAAGTAGGAATAACAATTTGTTAAATAAATTTATTATTAATGGGGGATAGTGTGAAAGAAAATTTAAAAAGAATTATTTTTATAATAATGATAATAATTATATTGATTATTGTTACATTTCTTGGTTATGTTGCATATCAAGTGGTCGGAAATCAAGGTATGTTTCTCAAGGTGTTGTAACCGCAGAAAACAATGTGATTATATTATATTTTAATTTTTATGCAGGTCCTGGTAGTGAAGATAGTCTTGTTCCCAACAATGATTATACAAATTGGAATTGGATACTTATTAGAGATAATAAATCATCAAACTGGAAAGTCTATGATTTTGGCGATATGTAATTCAATAATTAATGAATGAAAGGAATATTAGAAATTTATGAAAAAAATATTTTTAATTTGGATTATTTTGATGATAGCAGGTATTTTTACAGCAGGTTGTACATACGTTTCTTTTCAGCAAATAGAACGTAATAGTGCAAATCAACCTGCAGCTATGATAGCGAAGCAAGTAATATATGAATTAGAAAATGGTAAAACATTGCAAGAGTCACTTCCTGCTGATACGGATATTACTACAACAATTACTCCGTTTGTATTTATTTTTGATAATAATAAAAATCTCGTTGCATCTTCTTCTGAGAATTCAAACTTTGTATATCCTATAAGTTGTCTTGAGCAAATTGATAAAACGGGAGAAAATCGAGTAACATGGCAACCAGAACAAGGCTTTCGATTTGCCACAGTTGGAATAAAATATGAAAATGGATATGTTGTTGGGGCATATTCATTATCTGAAACTGAAAATAATACGAGCCATTTTTCTTTTACTCTCTTCATCGGTTGTGTTATATATGCTATTGGCTGTGCTTTACTTTTAATTATTTATCAATTAATAAAAAGGAAAATAAAAGATAGATGAAATATAACAATGAAACTTTTTCTCAAATTGAATTGTATTCATAATATGAGGTGTATAAAATTTTTTAATATTTTAATTAAAGGAGCAGTATATGAAGAATAAAATTTTATATTTAATTATTGGAATATTAGTATTAGTAATATGTGCAACTCTTTTTTCATATTTTAAATTTAAAGTTATTAATCCGATTTCAAGCGGAATTGGAATGATAAGAATACTATTTACAGACACAGAATATGTAGAGGTGCAGAAAAATCCAAAAATAGTTTTTTCAAAACCAACTAATGCGATGGAGTTGCTTGATACTTATATGAAAAATAGAGGATTTGAAAATATAAAAAATGAACAAATGGGAGCAATGATTGTATATAGTAATGGTAATGTAAAAGAAAGAGTCATGTTTTCAGCAAATGGATATTATTCGAAATGGGCTTGGGATTCATATGTGCAATCAGTAAACGAAAACAAACTACAAGGATTAATAGTAAGTGAATCTGGAACTGGAGAAATAACAAAAATTACTACAGGGGAAATTGCTAAAAAGTATAAGTATAATATTTACTATTATGGGTTAAAAAATGTAGATGTAAAACTTACCAATAAAACAATTGATTTGAAAGAGGCATTACAAACAAACGAAATAACAATGGAAGATATTATAGAAAAAGCAAAAAACGATGGCGAAAATGGACTACTTAAGTATTACGATTCATACGACGATGGTGGTAGCAGAATATATGAATATGAAAATTATACAATTATAAAAGTGAATAGTCTTGATGGAAATAGAGACGTATATATTGGTATGCCTACAATGAGATTATTATCTAGTACATCAGTAACAGGATATACACTGAAAGATTATCTCACGAGAACTGCTTTTAATTATTTACCAAATGAAACAAAAAAATTAGTTATTAATTCGTCTAATCCCACTATTACAAATTTAAAAATAGCAACTGCATTATATTCCTATGTAGATATTAATGGAAAAATGAAAAGTTTAAATAAAGGCAAAGAAATAATATTAGTTGATTTTACAAAAAATGTACCGTATGATCCTAATAATACAGTAGTTATATTTGATGCAGATACAAAAGCAATATTAGGGTTTGGATTAGTAGAATGATTTAAAGTTAATATTTATATAGAAACAAACTTTATGAGGAAGATATTTATTAAAAGGGGTAGATAGCTGATGTTAAATAAGTTTTTCAAAATTATATTAATAATTATATTAATGATATTAGCAGGAACAATAGGTTATTATATTGGCAACAAAACAACAATAAATACTGGGGAAATAGATAATATTATAACAAATGAAATATCAAACAGCACTGATAATAATTCAATTAATAAAACTATAAATGATTATGGACAGACTTTTTATGCTACAATAGAAAAAATTTCAGGTAATAACATATTAGTTGAGGGACTAAAAATAAACGATATTAATTATAGAGATGAATATACATTTAATGTACAAGAAAATACTATTTTATTGTGGAGAGGTACAATAATTAATATATCTGATTTAAAAGAGGGACAAACTATATCTATTACTTGTGTAGGCACTATAGAAGAAACCTATCCTGCTATAATAACTAATGTAGTTAGAATACAATTATTGAATGATGAAATATAAAAAATGAAACCTTTTCTCAAATTGAACTGTATTCATAATATGAGGTGTATAAAATATGAGAAGAATATTAATTATTTTATTTTTAGTAATTATAATAATCGGTGTAATAATTATTTATATTTTACAAAACAAAGAGAAGGTAGAAGTTGCAGATAATGTGAACAATATTATTAACACTGAAACCAACATTGACGAAGCTGGATACGATGCATATAGCAAAATTGCAAAAGAAGATATTATTAAAGATTATAGTTCTACAGAATATGTTCCTTTTGAAAATACTACAATAGAAGCAAAAGAAGACCCATCGGACAACAATGTGCTATATAATCAAAGCGATTATATAATAATTGGGAAAATTCAAACAATAGATGGTGGTACTAACTATAATCCAAAAGCAAAAATTTATATAGATGGACCTTCAACTATTGGTCAGTTAAAAGTAGAAAGAGTTTTAAAAGGCGATTTGGAAGAAGAAACAATTCCATACATTAGGAGTGGCGGAATAATAACAATAGCAGATTATCAAAAAGGATTATTTCCAGAGCAATATAGTTCAAAGAATCATTGGCTTAATAAGTTAAGTGAAAAGGAAAAAAATACTAAGTACTTGAAAGAAACATATATGGAATGGGAATTAGGAAAAACTTATTTAATGTATCTAACATACAATGATGACTTTAAAAGATATTCAGTTGGATATTTATGGTATGGAGTAAGAGAAGTAGATGTGGCTACATTAGGTTCCGATAGTAAAGCAATTAAAGTAAAAAATTATGAAACTGGAGAATGGGAAATGCTAAATGCAATAATACCAAACATGATATAAGAAAAAATGAAATAAAAGGGGTTTTAAATTTTGAAAAAATTTTTACTAATTGTAGGTTGTATTGTAATAATAATTATTGTTATAGGGAGTATAGTGTTATTGCCATTAAATCAATCTGACAATGCAAAATATAAAATAATCAAAAGTGTACCGAATATTGAGGTGGCAGTTCTTTGGGATAAACTGGATGAAGAGAGTATTTTCAATAACGATGATACAGCGATTTTTGAAGGTACAATTACTAAAATTACAAATTATAAAGTTAATTTTGGGAAATCTATTTCTGAAGGATTGTGGACTTATGCAGAGTATATGGCAGTGGTAACAATTAAGGTAGATGAAGTATTAAAAGGAGAATTATCAAATAATGATGAGGTTTCTGCAATAATATCTTTTCCTATTTCAGAAAAATTCTTGATTGATAAAACTAGTTTGGCAACTTTATTAAAGGTTGGTGCAAAAGGAATATTTACTCCAAGAAAACTTAAAGAAACTGATTACTTTGAAGAAAATGGAAAGAAGTTACATTTACTTGATTTGGCGGATTATAGCTTGGATTCTTATGGATTACGTTATGCATTTATGAACGAAGATAATGGTGTATTTTTTGATGGAAGCACAAATTCTACACTAAACGAAGGTGAAAAAACACTTTCGGATATTACAGATTATGCAGAAGCAAAAAAGTATATTGTAGAAAAATATGCATCACCAAAACTACAAGATTTAGTAGTGAAAGAATCTGGAACTGGAGAAATAACGAAAATTACTACAGGGGAAATTGCTAAAAAGTATAAGTATAATATTTACTATTATGGGTTAAAAAATGTAGATGTAAAATTTACCAATAAAACAATTGATTTGAAAGAGGCATTATAAACAAGCGAAATAACAATGGAAGATATTATAGAAAAAGCTAGCGATGACGGGGAAAATGGACGACTTAAATATTACGATGCATACCTAGATGGTGGTAGCAGAATATATGAATATGAAAACTATACAATAATAAAAGAAAATACCCTTGATGGCAATCGAGATGTATATATTGGAATACCTACAATGAGATTATTATCTAGTACATCAGTAACAGGATATACACAAAAGACGCATTAAAAAATATAACAATAAATAATTGCGAGATTTAATATATTAATATTATAGGTACAATGACTTTTTTATGAATTAAATAATAAAAGTTTGATTGTGAAAGAAAATTATATTTTTTTCAAAAAACCATTCCCTTTTATACTTTAATATGATAAAATTAAAGTACGAAAGGGAATTTGAAATGAAAAATATTGAAAAAATTGCTGAGTTAATTAAAAATAATGGATATGTAACACGAACTATGGTGCTTGATAATGATATTAATCCAAGATTTTTAACAGAGATGGTTAAAAACAAACAGATTACAAAAATAGCACCAGGTGTATATCAAGATTATAATGCGTTTGAAGACATTTTTTTTGCTAAGATTTGTAATATTCCAAAAGCTATATATTCGCATGCTACTGCTTTATATTTCCATAATTTTTCAGACAGAACACCAATATACTTTGATATTACAGTACCTCAAGGTTATAAAGGTAGATTACAAGAAGATAAAAATGTAAGGTTGTATTATGTAAAAAAAGAGTATATTAATTTAGGTGTAATTGAAATTACATCTCCTTTTGGGTTACCTATTAAGATTTATGACTTGGAAAGAACCATATGTGATATAATAAAGAAGAGAAATAAAATGGATGCAGAAATATTTACCATGGCATTAAAGCAATATGCTAAGTATAAAGGTAGAAACACAATTAAATTACATGATTATGCTAAAAAATTTAATATAGATAAAAAAGTAAGAGAATATTTGGAGGTATTAATATAAATGAACAAGGACAAATTAAAAAGCATTATAAATAAAAAGGCAGAAGGCGATAACGATATGTCAATGCAATTATATCAGATGTTCTTTTTTGAGCATATTTTGGAAAATACTAGAATAAATATGTTTGTAGAAATATCTACAGGAGATGTTATCACACCAAAAGAAATATTAATTATTCAGATATTATGAGAGCAATAGAAAAAATTATCGAGCTAATATCGTAAAAATATGAAAATGGATATGTTGTTGGGGCATATTCATTATCTGAAACTGAAAATAATACGAGCCGTTTTTCTTTTACTCTTTTCATTGGTTGTGTTATATATGCTATTGGCTGTGCCTTACTATTAATTGTTTATCAATTAACAAAAAGGGAAAAATGATAGATGAAATATAACAATGAAACTTTTTCTCAAATTGAATTGTATTCATAATATGAGGTGTATAAAATGAGAAGAATATTAATTATTTTATTTTTAGTAATTATAATAATCGGTGTAATAATTATTTATATTTTACAAAACAAAGAGAAGGTAGAAGTTGCAGATAATGTGAATAATATTATTTCTAATAATCAAGAAAATACAATTGTGGGACATAAAGATATAAGAGAGTTACCAAAAAATTATGGATTTGACGATGCAATAAAAGATAATTGTTTTGTGGCGATACATAATGAAAGATATAATAATGATATTTTAGATAAATTTATTAGTGATATTATAAATAAAAGGCCATCTTTTATTAGAATAGTTCAATGTACTACTGAAGGAGACCTTATAATTACTGATATAGATTACAAACAAGATGGGCAAGTAGAAATGTGCGAAGATACTACAAGAGATGGATATGGCAGTCAAGGATATAAGGATTATACTTTTAAATACATAGGTATTCTTGATGACTGGCTTACTGCATATGATAAGTTACCTATAACGGATAAAATGTATGCAACTGAAGAGATATTTGATATTTTACCTGTAGGAGATGCATTAAAAAATTACCTCACAAAAACAGCTTTTAACTATTTACCTGACGAAACAAAAAAATTAGTTACTAATCCTTCTAGTCCTACTATTACAAACTTAAAGATAGAAACCGATTCATATTCCTATGTAGATATTAATGGAAAAATGAAAAGTTTAAAAAAAGGTAAAGAAATAATTTTAGTTGATTTTACCAAAAATATATCAGTTATACCTAATAATGTTATGGTAATATTTGATGCGGATACAAAAGAGGCATTAGGGTTTGGATTAGTAGACTGATTTATATTAAGGGTTAAAGGGGGAACTTATCTTGAAGAATAAAATAGTTCTTATAATAGCAGTAATCGTATTTATTATTTTAGTTCTTGGCGTTTTTATTACTTTTAAGATTTTTACAAAAGACAAATATACATCAGCAGATGCAGCCTATTTTGCTAGTTTAATTCAATATAAAACAGATAGCATAAATGATAGTGAAAATCTGAATAAGATACTGGAGAACACAGAATTAAACAAATATATAACGAAAACTGAGAAAAGTGTAGACAATGGGAAAGAACATTTAACGGTTTATTATAAAGGATACGAAAATGATAAAATAGGTTGGTTTTATAATCATGAAAATTCTATTGTGGAAACAAATGCAGTTGTTTTATTTGCTCTTATAAATAACTTAGAAAAACTTACATATTTTGATTTGGATACTTCTAAAGAATATGCTTTTATGGAATATGATAGAGAAACAATGAATTCATATTATAATCAAGATGTAAGAAATTATATTAATAATCCAAATGAATTTTTAAGATATAATATAGATACTAATATTAGCAATATAACTATTTATATAAACGAATATACAAGTGATTCTATGCAAACTAGAAAAATAGAAGTAAATGATAGCAAAAAAATAGAAGAAATAGCAGATTTAATTAAACAACAAAATTTCGGAATACCAGATATGCTTACAGATTGTATGATTAATACATGGATTGATTTAAATAATGGGTATATGATAGGAGTATATTGTTCTGATACCAATAATTTAGGTGCGGTTGTTAAAGCGAATGGGAAAGATGTTTTCGAAGGTGACGGAAGTGTTGATAATACAATGATTATAAATAAAACTCTTCCAAGTGGGTTTAAAGATTATATAATGAACATTATAAGCAATGATACATCAAATATAGAAAATGAAACAAAAATACAAAACACAACTGAAATTAAAAATGATACGCAAACATATACAGATAAACAATTAATTGATATAGCATACAATTGTTTAAATGATACAATGAAAGCAGAAATTTCAAATAAAGATAATGCAGATGTGATGTATTGGTCAAAAAGTGATTATCCTGAAATGATGGCTGTTGATTTGAATGGGAATCATATAACAATTAAAGATAAGGATATTATAATTGTTTCATTTAAAAAGGCTGATGATTCTATTATGCCAAATAGAACGGATGTAGTATTAGATAATAGTACAAAAGAGATAATAGGATTACCACTTATGCTATAGTTAATTTGTATTAAATAAATTACAGCATATCTAGTAAAACAATATAGGTTAATATAAAACATTACTTAAAAATTGGGTAATGTTTTTTTCGTTTGGAACTACCTACACGAACATCTACGAAACGATACGAACAACCTACGCGAACATCTACGAAACACCTTATAGGTATATACTAAAAATAAATTCTTTAGAATTTATTTTTAAAGGGGGAAATTTAGATGGGATTAGAAATTGAAAAAAACATTGAAAGTGTTGTTGGTAATGTATTGAATTTAGCAAAGATTCCGAGTAATATAATTGGATATAAATATATTATACATGCTGTCGAATTGTTATTACATAGAGAAAATAAAGAAGAAAAAATACAGATAATGAAAGTATATAAGCAATTATCAAATGAATTCGGAAAAACTGAATGTTCGATAGAAAAAGCAATAAGGAAAAGCATAGAAGTCTGTGTTATAGATGAAGATATACCAGAATTAAATAAGATTTTTTCAGGAGCCACATTAAACAAAAAAGATAGAATTACTAATAAAACATTTATTAGTTTATTGGTAAAAAACATTATTTGATAAAGATTTAAAAAAACTTCTAAAATTCGACCCCATTGTTAAAAAAATTGTGATATGCTTGTCATAACAAATAATTAGAGATACAAAATATTTTATAAAGTTGGGAGGGATTGCTTATGAGTAGACCACCTTAGTGTTAACGCACAAAAGCTTTATTAAAATTTAATTTAAAAAGTTATAAAACAATGGAATTTTTTTAAAAGTTAAATTGTTTTATTAGGAAAGGGGTAAGAAATGAAAAAAATAAAAAAGTATATTTTAGTAATTTTAACATGTTTAATACTCATTAGTGCATTTCAGCCAATTAAACCAGTGTTTGCTGCCACAGCTACTCCAACTAATGGAAAGATATATAATCTATACAATAAAGCTAGTGGAAAGTGTCTCAACGTAAATTTAGGGAGTGATGCTAACGGAACAAATGTTATACAGTGGACCAAAGATGGTTCGTTAGAGCAAAGATTTAAAGTGGAATCATATTCTGGTGGGTATAGATTACGTGCCATATGTAGTTCAAATGGAAATGGTAGGGTGATTGATGTATATAAAGTAAATGGAGCAATTAATTCAGGATATAATGTAGATATATGGTCAGTTCCAGATGATATAGCACAAATATGGACATTTGAGAAATCAGGAGATTATTATATTATACGTCTTAAATCTAAGCCTACCTTAGTATTAGCCAGTGTTGGAACAGCAAATGGTTCCGGGGCAGGAAATGCTTCAACATCAGCAGGAAATGTTGTTGTCCAAACTTATGTTTCTGGAAATGCTAATCAATTGTGGAGTTTTAGAGAGACTAATGAAGTATGTTATTGGTATGAAGGAGGAGGTTTAGTAACAGGGAATGTTGTTAATGCAGATGCGGATTACTATTTTTCAAAAATGGGATATAAACATAGTGGCCCTAAAAATAGCGACAGTTCCACTTTTTTAGGCAATTTATCTAATAGTGACATTTTCGTATATGATGGACATGGAGAGCCAGGAACATTGTTAGGTAATGGTAGTCAAAGTACAATTGCATCTTTAAGTCTCCTATCTTCAAAATATTCATTGTCTAGTTTAGCAGATGGCAGTTTAAATAATGTAAAATTGGCTGTGTATTATGCTTGTTACTCTGGGACTCCTAGTTCTACTCCACTTGCGCCAAGCATTGTGGCAGCCACGTATCAAAAAGGAGCAAAATGTGTTATTGGTTGGAACAGTCCCGTTAGTGTATATGCCAAAGCGGCATGGAACACGGAATTTTTAAATTCACTTTATAATAAAAGCACTATAATTGCTGCCATTACAAAGGCTAATACAGAAATAAAAAAAATTTCAACATTGGGACAACTGGGTGTTGATTATTTAGTAAACGACAGAGTCACACAAGGTGACACTAATCAAAAATTGTATTAGGAGGTAAATTATGGGTAAGAAAAAGATTATATTAATTGTTTGTATTATATTAGTAAGTATAATAGTTGTATTAATTTTAACAATGAGAACTCATCATGCAACAAAAGGAAATGACAATAATAATAAAGCTAGATTTATGATTTCTTCGGATGTAAAAATTGAAGTGACTCATAAATCTAATATGAAAAATAAGGTTATTAAAGAAAACGGTGTAGAAAAAACAGTAAAATATGAGGAGACTAAATTAGGGAAAGATATTTATATTAGTTCAGATGGTGATGAGTATGATTTTTCGGGTAATGAAATGGTAAGTTTTTGGGAAGCTCCTAATGAAAAATCAACTAAAAAAGTTTCTGATACAGAAGCCGAAAAATTGGCAAAAGAGTTTTGTGAGAAAAACATAGAAAACTTTTCAAAATATACGTTATTAAGTGATAATTATGATGATACAATTGAACAACATACGGTTGTATATATGCATAAAATACAGGGATATAATACTATTGATCAAATTACGGTTTTTGTTGATAATTATAGTGAAATTAAAAGTTTTGTAGCATACTATCAAGATGCACTTGATAAATACGAAAATATAAGCATAAATAAAGATGATATCAACAATGCAGTAGAAGAAGAAATAAAAAGTAAATACAATGATACCTTAGTTAAATCTAGTATTTCAAGCGAAAACTTATCAATCATTGATAATAAATGTGTTATGATAATAGGAGTTGATGTACAATATAAAGCAGAGGCTACTTATGAAAATGGAGATCAAATAATTATTCCTTCACTTGAAACCGTGATATATGCATTAGAATAAAAATCAAGAGATAGAAACAGTAATTTCCTTAAATCCGTGATTACTGTTTTATATTTATTTTAAAATTTCAAATATTTAAAATTGATTATTACTAAAAATGTATAGCGGAAATGCAAAATTTATATTATAATTAAATAAAAGAAAGGTAAGTTTGAAGATGAAAAAGAAAGTATTTAAAACGTTGTTTGTTTTCATAATAATTATTATAGTATTGATAGTATTATTGGAGATGGCATTTTTTACTGATGTTTACAGAATGAAGAAAAATATGCCAGTATTATTTTGCACATGGGGATATTCGTACAGCCTGCCAATACTGGGTTTAACTGTAACTGAGTCTGGGACACAAGATTTAGTTAAAATTACAACAGGAATACTTGGTATGAAATATAAATATGATATTTATTATTATGGGTTAAAAAATGTAAAGGTAAATTTTGCAAATGCAACAATAGATTTAAAAGAAGCATTGTTGAAAGGTGAAATAACAATGGAAGATATTACAGGATCAATGCCAGGAATTATTTCTACTGAGGTGTATCAAGATGGTGGCAGTAAAGAATGTATATATGAAAATTATAAAATAATAAAAATGCATAATCTTAATGGTAATAACAATGTATATATTGGAATACCCGCAATGAGAATTGAATCAGTAACAAGTAATATTTAGAGATACTATTTATGAAATAGAAACATTTACAATTACTTATAAAAATTTTATCCTACCATTCTCACTGAATTGAGCTATTTCATCAATTCTGTGAGAATGGATTTTATATTCATTCTTATTATCAAATCTAAAAATAAGTGTTTTGGTATAAGTATGAATGTTTTGGTCGTGTTCTTCTATAATTAAATTTGCCTTTGTTTCATTCAAAGTCTTAAATGTAGTAATAAACCCATATCCAGTACCGCCAGTGTCAGAATGCGTGGTAATTGGCTCCGTTCCAAGATTTGCTAAAGTGTTAATTTCAAAAGGTATTCCTGTATCAGAAATGTGTATTTCATAAAAATTATCAACAACATCAAACGTAACCATAATTTTACGAACATCTTTATCATAAGAATTAACAGCAATTATGGCATTTTTAATATGGTCGGCAAGTAATATTTCTAATTTGCTTTTGGGAATAAATTTTTCAATTAGATAGTGAATAGGATATTTTAACTTAACATTAAAACTTATCTTGTTTTTAATACACTCAGATTGCATATATTCCAACATTTTATCAATTTCTAATATTTTTGTTTTAGGCAATTCGTTATTAAGTTTTATTCTTTGAGTCATTTCTTCTGAATATTCTTTTGATAAATTATCTACTAATTGTGCAATTTCGGATAGTTCATTAGAAAATTTCACATTATTATTTAATGAATAAGAAACTTTTTTTAAATAATGTTCTAATTCTGAAATTTTATGACCATATTTATGATTTATTTCTGCCAATGTCGCATTTTCTTTGATAGTAGCTTCCTTTTCTTTTTTAGTTAAGTTTATTTCTTCTTGCAATAATAAAAGTGTATCTTCTTTTATTAATTCTTTATAAAAAATGGTAAGGTTTTTCTTAATCCAAATAAAGATTCCTATTGCTATAATGATACAACCAACAAAAAGGGATTGTGTAATCACCTCATGATAATTATATAAAAGAGAATATATTATAACGATAGCACCACTTAAAATTATTCCTAATATTCCGAAACGAGAACCTCTTTTGGGATTTTTAAAAAAAGAAAATCCGATTTTCAAATTTTCTTATTTTAAATAAAAAGTATACTATTGCAGTAGATAAAATTAGTTGTAAAGCTAGAAGTGTCGAAGTTTCACTTTCATTTTGCAATATAAGATATAAAATAGAAGAAGAAACTAAAGCAGAAACAGTATAACAAATATAAGCAATTGATATTGAGAATAAAGTTATATATATTGAATGTTCTAATTTATATTTTGTCAAGTAAGCAAATATTAAATTGAGAAAAATACATAGCATAAGTATGGTAGCAAAAAAATTAAGATAATTATTTATTATAGAATATATAATAGCAAATACGGTATATGAGCATATTAATATTGAGATTTTCTTTTTTGAAATATCTTTCCATTTATAATTAATAGCTTTTAGTAGAATATATGTTGATAATAAAGAGATATAAAGACATACAATTATACTACAAATAAATTCCATAATTTTTACAATTCCTTAATAAATCAATATAATTTTTAACATTATACTATAAAAAAAATAGATGGTCAAATTGTAAACTTATCTTAACAAGTAAACAAATTGACAATCTATTTATTTTATTAAAAGTTTTTTGATTAACGAATTAACCATGTAAACATATTCCATATTGCATTCCACATAATAACTCACTCCTCTCAATTCATTGAATATTTTGATATTATTTAATTTACTATTAAATAATATAATTAAGAGGTGTTTCGTACATGTTCGTGTAGGTAGTTCGTATATGTTCGTACATGTTCGTGCATGTTCGTGCATGTTCGTGCATGTTCGTATATGTTCGTGCATGTTCGTAAACACAATAAAAAAACACTTCAATGAAGTGTTAATGTTTTTGGTATAAAAAAATATTTATATGGCTTTTTTAATTTTTTCATAATAATAGTACACGAATTCCATAGGAGTTGGAACTCCAGTATTGTAATTTATTCTAGCTGTATAATTTTCTCGTAAATGTTCTATTGAAGATTTTTTCCAAGTATCATTTATCAAAGTTTGTATAGACCTGCCTATCGTATTTGAGCACGCTGCATATTTTTTTGCAACATGCTGGAATACTGAATAATTAGGGTTAATGTTATCTTGTAACAATGCAACTAAACAATCATATAGATAACCACTACCTATTAGAGTATAGTTTATCCCGATTGCATCTAACTCTATTTTTATCATCTCATCAATTCTTTTATTTCTATCATCAAGTATTTCTTTAATAATAGGTTGGTTTTCAATTACATCATCATTGCTATTATCCGAACCTAGAAAAACAATATCGTCAATTACTGATTTTACAGAATATCCTTTTTGATGTTTATAATAAATGAAGTCTACACACTCATTGCTTAACTTTTCATACATTCTTTTATTTTTTAAACTTGTATTGACTGCAATAATGGGTGAATATGGCAAATCTAAGGCTTGTATATCTGCTAAGAAATTATATCCAGAACCAGTTCCATCAGGGAGCTGTATGTCTAAAATAATTGCGGCTGGCTGTTGAGTTTTAACAACATCAACAGCAACTTCACTTGAACTTGTCGTTGCAATTAATCTTACATCATTTCTGGTGCTTATATAATTTTCAAACTCCTCACATGTTTCTTTGTCATCTTCAACTAATAATATAGAGATACATTTCATTGAATACACCATCCTTCGACTTATTATAGCCATAGTATAGCATATTTCTTTATTAAAATCTACAATAAAAACAACAAACATCATTAAAATACATTGTACGAACATCCTCCACGATACAGCACGAACATATAAGAGGTGATAAAATGAAAGATATGTTTATTGAAGGGAGATAGGAAAATGCCTGAAAGATTTAAAAATAAAGAGATGGATTCTCAAAATATTGAAATTGGTAAAAGGATTGATTTTATTAGAACAACAAAGAAATGGTCTAAAGAAGAACTTGCAAGATTATTAAAAATAACAGGTCAACATTTAGGAAACGCAATAAAGGGAGAAGTAGGATTATCAACTAGAAAAATAATAAACTTGTCAAAAATTAGTGGATTTTCAACCGATTTCATATTATTAGGAAATACTAAATGTATTGATGAAGAAATGAAAAATTTGATAGATATAGCATATAATGCGTTAAATAAAGCAACTGCACTATCAAACTAATTTTAAAAAATAATTTAACAAGTTTAAAACTTGACTTTCTGCAAATTAAATAGTAAAATCACATTAAGTATTTTGTAGAAAGAAGTGGTTTTATGGCAAAAGTTACAAGTTTAGCATCTTATATGGGAAATAGCTCAAACGAAGTGAAAAGAGTATATTATAAGGCTATCGATGAAGCAATTAACTCAAAAGAATATAATAAATATGTACAAAAAATTGATAAAATAAAAGATGTTTTGCGCCATCATACAGTATCAGAAAAAACAATCGAAACATTAATAGAATGTGTTGAAGAAAAGGTTGCAATGGAATATGAATATGTGAATAAAAGTTTAATTAATGGGTTATCAAAAAAATAAAGAAAATATACTAACAAATGTTTTAAATAATTATAACTTATATTCTAATTCATTGAAACATTTATGTTGGGAGAAATATTGTGAAAAATATAATTAAAAATTTTTTTAAACGACAGAAAAATAATTTACAAAACTTATTTAAAAAATCTAAAAATAACTCCAAGGACTTTTTTGTTGTTATGGATAAGCTAACTAAAATGAAAATAAAAAATGAACAAATATATATGTTGTTGTGGTTTTCAGAGTTTTTAAAAGAAGTTGATATTGCCACAAACAAAGAGGAAGTAGACAATATAATTAATAAAGAAAAACAACATATTAATTCTTTAATTTTAGAAATTATGAAAATATGAGGAAGAAATTTGTATTTTAATATAATACAAATTTTTTTCTTGCACGAACATTAAAAAAATTTTTGTTTATTGTGAGTGAATATACACAAAAAAGTGAAAATAGGTGCATATAAATTAATAGGGTGATTTTATTGAAAATAAAAAACATAGAAAAAATAATTACAAAAGAATCTTATAATGAAAATGGGAAAAGCATTATAGAATTAACAAACGAGTGGATTGTTGAAAATTACGGAAAAATTTCAAAGTTTTGCAATAAAGTTGATGAAGGTGTAAAACATGTATAAAACATTACCATTTAACGCATACAACTATAATCACATGTTGCAACAGTTTAAAGATGTAATGTGGAGAATTGGGATATATGCAAGACTATCAAAAGAAGATGAAAAAAAGTATAATGACAAAAAAGATTCAGAGAGTATTCAAAATCAAATAAATTTTTTAAAAGCATGGGCAAAAGATTTTGCAATTACATGCGGAATTAAGTGCATAATATACGATATTTATATTGATGATGGATATACAGGCTGTAACTTTAACAGACCAAATTTTAACAGATTAATAAATGATGTGGAAGCAAAAAATGTTAACTTAGTATTAACAAAAGATTTATCAAGGCTAGGCAGAGATTATATAGAAACAGGCTATTATGTAGAAAAATACTTTCCTATTAAAAATGTGAGATATGTTGCAGTTGGTGATAATATTGATACATTTGATGAAACAAATGCTAATAACGATATGACACCTTTTAAATCTGTTATGAATGATATGTACGCTAAAGATATTTCAAAGAAAGTAAGAACAGCAATGTTAACGAAAATGATAAATGGCGAATCTGTTAAAGCACACGTAGAGTATGGTTTCAAAAAAGATCCGAATAATAAAAACAATATAATTATAGATGAAGAAGTAATGCATATAGTAATAAAAATATTTGATCTGTTTTATTCTGGATGGAGTAAATCTCAAATATGCAGATATTTAGACGAAACAGGAATAGAAACACCAATGGCACATAAAGAGAAAACTACTAATTATAGAAACCCACATGATAGATGTACATATAGGTGGAGTGTGGCTAGTCTTACAGAAATCTTAAAAAATAAAAGTTATATTGGCTTGTTTGTTCAAAATAAAACTAAAAAAATTAATTATAAAGTAAATAAAACGGTTTATTTAAATGAAGAGTTTAACATAGTTACTAAAAAGAAAGAGATTGCATATATAGATGAAGATGTATTTAAAGTTGTTAGTGAGAAATTAAAAAATAAATCTAATAATTGGAATTATACTGCAAATGCTGTGCCACATCTTTTAAGAGGATTAGTATTTTGTAGTTGTGGAGCAAAGGTTGGATTTAATAAAAATCATGGGAAACATTTCAGGTGTATTTGTATGAGTTACAAACGAACTGGAGGGAAATACCATTCTAACATACATATATTGGAAGATGAACTTATTAAAGAATTGGTAACACGTTTAAGAAAAAAGTTACAAGATGTTTTGAACACTAAAGATATTAATTATAAACCAAGTAAGATTATTACTGATAATTTAAAACACATAAAAAAGAAACTAGAAGAAACAGTATGTTCAACACCGGAAATAGAAGAGGCAGTAAAAGAGTTGATGGAATTGAAGGATGATAAAGAGGTAAATAGGTCAATTATTGAAAAGTTCATTGAAAGAATAGTTTTAGATGATAGAGAGATTGATATAAAATACAAATTTAGAAAAGAATAAGTGCATAATATGGTTCTCAAGAAAGAGAACTAAAAAATTACTCCAGTTTTTTACTATCATGGCCATGGCAAAAAGGGGGGATGTAATATGTGGAATTATGCAAAACAATTAGAATATCCTGTTTGTATAAGAAATAGGGAACCAAGGCTTGCAAAAGTTATTATTTCTCAATATGGAGGACCAGATCGGCGAGCTTGCGGCATCGCTAAGGTATTTATCACAAAGATTTTCTATGCCAGATCAAAAAGCAATAGCCACATTGAACGATATTCGGAACAGAAGAACTTGCGCATTTGGAAATAGTTGGAACGATAGTTCATCAATTAACAGATGGATGTACAGCTAGTGAATTAGAAGCTGCAGGATTAGGACCATATTATACTGACCATGGAGTGGGTATTTATCCACAATCAGCAGGTGGAACGCCATTTAATGCAATGTGTTTAGCAGTAAAAGATGATCCAATTGCAGATTTACAAGAGGATTTAGCAGCAGATGGAGCGATGCGATTTAGATAACAGGACTAATTTTCGTTGAAATATAAGGAAATTGTGTAGCACTAGCTTTTACAATGGTGCGATGTGATTTGGACAACATTTTGAAAAATATTTTTTTAAAACAATGTAGTACAAGCTAAAAAATAAAGGAAAAATGAACAAACTGACTGTAAAAATTATATATAAATTAATAATATTTTTAATAAAATTGCATAAAAAATACAAAAAAACATAAAATATTATTAAAAACTATTTACATTTTAGAAAAAATCACATATAATATTACCATGGAGGGATAAATATGTTAATACAATTTAGTATAAAAAATTTCATGTCAATTAAAGAAAAGGTTACTTTTAGTATGATTGCTGGAAGTGGAGACGAAAACATAGAAAATATTATAAATCCAAATAGTTCAGATAGGTTATTAAAATCTACTGCTATTTATGGAGCAAATGCTTCTGGTAAAACAAATTTTATAAGAGCTTTTACTAATAGTATTTTAACGATAAGAAAATCTAACATTAGACAAGTTAATGAGAAGCTTTTAGAAATGATACCTTTTAAATTTGATAATGAAACAAAAAATAAGCCATGTGAATTTGAATTTATGTTTATATTTAAAGATATTAAATATGTTTATGGGTTTTCGGCAGATATAAACAAAGTATACGATGAGTATTTATATAAGTATTCTTCTGCTAAATCCACGATGATATTCGATAGGACAGATGTAAAAAAATATAAATTTATACAAGCAGATAGGGGGAAATTAAAAGATATAGAAACAAAAAATACAGACAATAAGCTATTTTTAGCCACTGCAACTGCTTGGAACTATGAAAAAACAAAAGATGCGTACACATGGTTTTCAGAAAATATTGATACCTATGATAATTTTTTAGTGTTAAATGATATGATAGTGGATAGGTTTGAAAAAAGTGATAAAAATGGATTGAGAGAATTTACTATAAAACTATTAAAGGAAGCAGATATAATTATAAAAGGCTACAACTTTGAATCAAATAGTGCAAAAGGAAATAATCCATTTACATTGTTAATAAATAATATGCCAGTAACAAATGATAATGTGGAACAAAAAGAAATTAAAATTTCAACAGTACATGAAGTGGAAAGTAAAGATGGAAAATTAGAAGAATTTAATCTAGATTTATTTGAGGAATCTTTAGGAACACAAAGCTTGTTTTTCTTAAGTCCTATATTAAAAGATGCTTTTGAAAAAGGAAAGACTATTGTAGTAGACGAAATAGATAAAAGCTTTCATCCATTATTAGTAGAGTATATAATTAAATTATTTCACAATACTGAACTAAATACCAATAATGCACAAATAATATTCAATACACACGATACGCATTTACTGAACTTAAACTTATTTAGAAGAGAGCAAATATGGTTTGTGGAAAAAGATTATAAAAAAGGAGCAACTGATTTGTATCCGTTAGAAGACTTTTCTGTTAGAAAAACGGAAAATATTCAAAAAGGATACTTGAACGGTAGATATGGTGCGATACCATTTATAGCTATGGGTGATAGCCTATGGACAGAATAATAAAACAGGGTAGAGAGAGTAGAAGTAATTATGTCTGTACCTTGTTTTGAAATATGGTATTTGTTACATTTCGGCTATACTACAAAATGCTTTACATCTAATAAAAAATTGGTTTCAGAATTGAAAAGCAAAATAAAAGATTATGATAAAAGTAGTAATGTAAAAGAAAAAATATGGACATTACTAGAGAAGAATTTTTGGCATATGCAAAACAAAAAGGAGTACTATGAAAAAGAATATATTTATAATTATTGTTATATTAATTAACGTTATTCTCAGTGCGTATGTACTATTAAAAAATAATGATAATCCGGAAAAACAATTTAACGCCAAGATAATAGAGGTTCACGCGAATGGTAATCTTATTGTTGAACCAAATGAAAATGAGGAAGTAAGAAAATCGGCAGATAAAATAAGCGTTTCAGGTAATCCAAAAGTAACATGGGAAGTTGGTACAGAAGTTATAGTTACATATACTGGTGAAATAATGGAAACATATCCTGCTCAAATTAATACAATAGATGTTCAAAAATATGATAAATATAACAAGTATAATAATTTAAAAATTATAGTAAATATTATAGCATTTATATTATTAATAATTGTTGCTATGGATCTAAATAATTTCAAGGGGTTTGAAATAAAAAATACAGTAATAAAAACTTTGGTTTATCTTGGATTATTAGTGTTTGGAGCATGGGTTTTCATTTATGATGTTATGGATATTCCTAAAATATTTTTTTAATTTAGAAAGGAATGTAGTATGACTGAAAAAGAATTTAGACAAGCATTACGTCGTGGTTTAGGTAATGCAATAATTGAATTAAGAAGTAACGAAAATAGGATAATCTACAAAGATATAGTGCAGTATTATTGTTTGCGTGATATCTCGTATGATTCGCAGAGTGAAGGAACAAAAGGATTTTATTTATATTCTGTTATTTGTGCATTAGAAGAAAGAAAATATTTTGAACATATTATAATTAATAAATTTATGTCGCATTGTTCCGATATCTTATTTCTTCAACTATCTGACATTTTATTTTGTTATGCTAATGACGGCAGTGAATTAGCAAAAAATACATTTCGCAAGAAATACGAGTATTTTGCGACAAAATATGGTAAACTTTCGAGAAATATATCTAAAAATATAGATGAGGGTTTTCAATGGAATGAAGTAGCTGAGAAACTCTTTTATATAGACGGATTTTCTGCATTTAAAAGATATGCTCAAGACGTGGGAGAAAACCTTAATAAAAATCCTAATAATCGTAAAATATATTATGATTTTTTAATAGATAGAGGGAAGGAAGTATTTGGGGAAAAACGAGTTGAAACTTACATGGATAAAATGTGTGAAAAGTCCAATGCAATCAAAGCTCTTATTGATGTATTAAATGAAGATAAATTATTGCGTGAACAACATGATACTAAAATTGAACAAGAAAAAATCACAGTAAATTCTTTAATTGAAATTATAAGAAAGATGGCTTTAGTAGGACATTCTCGAGCTAACATATTACGATATAGATCAACTTTTATGAGAAAGGCGTCTGAAACGGAAATTTTAGAATTAGCGAATGCTGTTTTAGATGAAGAAAATGAAACAGTAAAAGGATTATTATTAGATTTGCTTTGGCGTAAACCGTTTCCGTTAGATATAACACCTTTACTACAATATACTCAATCGGACAATGAATCACTTGTAGAAAGTTCTATTAAGGTTTTAAGTGCATTTAAGGACAATAGAATTCATGCTTTATCTATAACTCTTTTACAATCAAAAGGTATAAATTCATTTGCACTTAGCTTGCTTAAAAACAATTACAAAAAGTCTGATGATAATATGATATACTCATTACTAAAGAAATCAGCCAAAGTATCTCATCATGTTCAGCAGTGTATACGTGACATTTATACACATCATCGTTCCATAAATGTTTTTGATACTTTATTCTACGTATATCAAAAAGGAGAATGCACATTTTGTAGATATGGTATAGTTGAAGCAATGAACCATTGCAATGTTTTATCAGATGAAATTCTTAAAGAATGCCTATATGATTCTTATGAGGATACAAGAAAATTTGCAAAAAAGCTTATTGAAAAACGAAAGCTGTAATTTATATATGGGATAAGAGGTGAGTTATGGAATATGAAGAATTAAAAGCCGAGTATGAAAAGACATCAATTTTATTGAATTTAGAGGTAAATAAATTATTATTTAAAGAATTTCCTGAGTTTTATAAACAAGTAGAAGATGATTGTAATATAGATTTAGCATATGTTATGGCTGGTGAGTTTACAAGATTTTTATTAGAAAAATATAAAAAAAATGATTTAGATACAGTTAGAAGGGGTTTTGATTTTATTGAACAATTACATCTTAATAAAGAACATAAAATACGAGAATTAGCAACAATAGGATATTTAGAAAGTATGCTAGGTACAGACCTTTCAAGATCAGATAATTTTTTAAATTTTCTAGGAGTAGAGTCAAAGAAATGGTGGGATAAACTAAACAAATTTTGGAACGGGGATATAATGGCTTTAAGAGATGATAATTAAAAAAGGAGACTAAATAAAAATGAGAAATTTAAAAATATTTACAGAAAACGTAGAAGGTGAATGCATTAGCCAAATATATACATTAGTAGACCAACCTGCATTTGAAGGGGCAAAAATAAGAATAATGCCGGATACACATGCAGGAAAAGGGGCTGTAATTGGATTTACAGGAAATCTTGGAAACAAAGTAATTCCTAACATTGTGGGCGTTGACATTGGATGTGGCATGCTTACTATTAAACTTGGGAAAATTGACCTTAATTTAGAAAATCTAGATGAAGGAATTAAAAAATATGTGCCATCTGGTAGAAATAGCCAAGAGTCAACCATTGTAAAAGATGAAGATATAAATAATTTATTATGCTATAGAGAATTAAAAGATACAAGAAAATTTGCAAGACAAATTGGAACGTTAGGTGGAGGTAATCACTTTATTGAAGTCGATGTAGACGATGATGGAGTCAAATACTTAGTTATTCATACAGGAAGTAGGAACATGGGCAAGCAAGTTGCGGAGCATTATCAAGATTTAGCAATTGGACTAATGTCTGGTAAAGACGAATTATTAGAACAAAGGAAAAAGATAATAGGAGAATATAAACAAAAAGGTAAAAGGTCTGAAATACAATCGGCTATAAAAGAATTAGAAAAGAACTTTAAATTGCATGCACCGGGGATACCAAATGACCTTTGTTATTTAGAAGGTGAGTATAGAGAAAATTACTTGCATGATATGAAAATTTGCCAAGAATATGCTTCATTAAATAGAAAAACAATCGGTAAGTTAATATTAGAAAAAGTAATCAAACCTATATGCCCAGATTTACCACCATACTCAAAGATAGAACAATTTGAAACTATCCATAATTATATAGATTTAGAGTCTAATATAGTTAGAAAAGGTGCTATATCAGCAAAAGATGGCGAAGTAGTATTAATTCCTATAAATATGAGAGATGGCTCGATTATAGCTATTGGCAAGGGAAACGAAGACTGGAACTGTTCAGCACCTCATGGTGCTGGAAGGTTAATGTCAAGAAGTAAAGCAAAAGAAATGATAAAAATGGAAGATTTCGAAAACAGTATGAAAGGTATTTACACAACTTCTGTAACTCAATCTACTATTGACGAATCGCCTATGGCATATAAACCTATGGAAGAAATAATAAAAAATATTAAAGATACTGTTGAAATAGTAAAAATAATCAAACCAATTTATAATTTCAAAGCGAGTGAATAAAAAGTTAGGAGATATATGAATAAAAAAATTGTAATAATAATTGTAGTTATAGTTATTGCGCTTATTTCAATATTATTTTTATCTTATCCAACTGGGTTAATAATACCAAATAATTTATATATAAAAAATTACACTGTGCGAGGAGTGGACGTTTCTTCATATCAAGGAGATATAGACTGGAGTATTCTATCAAAGCAAAACATATCTTTTGCATATATTAAAGCGACAGAAGGAAGTAGTTTTGTTGATGATAAATTTCAGTTTAATTGGGACGAAGCTAATAAAACTGATTTAAAAGTGGGAGCATACCACTATTTTAGTTATGATAGTGATGGAATGAACCAGGCAGAGAACTTTATAAAAACTGTTCCTATAAATCCCAATTCGTTACCACCAGTTATAGATATAGAATTGTATGGAGATAAAGTTAAGAACATACCAGATAAAACAAAGACTCAAGAGCAATTATCCATATTACTTGATGAACTTCAAAATTATTATGGGAAAAAGCCGGTTATTTATGTAACAAATAAGACATATAACCTATATATAAAAGGTAATTTTGACGATTATAATATATGGATACGAAAAGTATTTTATAAGCCAAATTTATCTAATAATAAAAGTTGGACACTTTGGCAATATACTGATAAAGCAAAGTTAGATGGATATAATGGGGCAGAAAAATTCATTGATATGAACGTATTTAATGGAACTGCAGAAGAATTTGATAAATTTGTACAAGGTGATTTGAATAGTGTTGAAGATAAAGTTTAGTATGATGTCGTAACTTCAGATTTTAACAATGTAGACGTGCCTAAATATGTAAAATCAAAAGTTTATTAAAAATAAACGAGTAAACAAGTGAGGAGGTATTTATCCATTCACTTGTTTTAATTTTGAGTAAAAAGACAAAACATTTTGTAATATTGCATGAACTATAGGACATATACTTTAGAAGGGGTTCAGGTGATTAAAAAAAATGAAAGTAAAAAAGAGTGCAACAACTTTTTTAAAAATACAAATGTTGATGATAGAAGAGAAAAATTGATAGAATTTATTGCTGAAACAATAAGTTTTCAAATAAAAACAAACAAAGAAATATGATAAAACTGTTTACAAACTAACTAATAATAATTATATTATATAATTTTATAGTTAGTTTGTTTATTTTGGAAATGGAGGTTAATAGTGAAAGTCGCAATTTATTGCAGGCTATCAGAAGAAGATAAAGATAAACAAACAGAAACTGACGATAGCGAAAGCATTCAAAATCAAAAAAACATGTTAATTGAATTTTCAATAAAAAACGGTTGGGATATTTACGATATTTATTCCGATGACGATTATAGAGGTTCAGACAGAAACAGACCTGAATTTAATAGACTATTAGCAGATGCAGAAGAAAGAAGATTTGATATTATATTATGTAAGTCGCAGTCAAGATTTACAAGAGAAATGGAATTGGTTGAAAAATATATTCATGGAAAATTTATTGAATGGAATATACGTTTTATTGGATATGCAGATAATGCAGACACAGAGAACAAAGGAAATAAAAAAGCAAGACAAATAAATGGATTAGTAAATGAATGGTATTTGGAGGACATATCAAATAATATTAAAAGTGTTTTTGATACGAAAAAAAGAGCAGGGAAGCATATTGGTTCATTTGCGGTATATGGATATCAAAAAGACCCGAATAAAGAAGGACATTTGATAATTGACGAAGAAGCAGCAAAAGTAGTAAGAGAAGTTTTTGAAATGTTTGTAGCTGGATATAGCAAAACTCCTATTGCACGAATGTTAAACGAAAAGGGAATTCCTAATCCAACCGAATATAAAAGGCAAAAAGGTTTGAGATATAAGCAGGGACATAAAAATTCTACTTTGTGGAAGTACTTTAGTGTTTCAAATATACTAACAAATGAGATGTATATTGGGACTATGGTTCAAAACAGATATAAAAATGTTTCATATAAGAGTAGTAAAAAGATATGTATTCCTAAAAAAGAATGGATAAAAATTCCAAATATGCATGAGCCAATTATTGATATGGGACTTTGGAATAAAGCACAAGCATTAATAAAGCAACGATTTAAGCCATGTATGGAGACAAAGAAAATTGGTATATTTGCTAAAAAAGTAAAATGTATATATTGTGGATATTATATGAAAACATCAAAAACGAGAGAAGACCGATACCTACAATGTACCACAAAATTCATTCATAAAGGTGCTTGCCCCGGTTCGTTTGTATCATATAAAACATTAGAAAGAGCCATATTAAATGAACTAAAGTCTATGATTGAGGATTTAAAGATTAAAGATGAAGAAGTTAATCAAAAAGTTATTTTTGAAAACCGATTGCAAGGTGATGTAAACTCAATAAATCAAAATATAATAGATTACAATAAGAAAATAGATGATGCTACTGAAGCTGTTAGAAATTTATATCTTGATAAAGTGAAGGGAACAATAACTGATGACGAATTTATAGAGTTTTCAAAGGAGTTTCACGAAGATAAAGAGAAGTATAAAATACTAGTTGAAAATGCAGAAAAAGAAATTGAGCAAATAAAATTAAAACTGCAGACATCTTTAAACAAAGAGGAATTATTTGAAAAATACAAAAATATAGACCATTTAGAACGTATACATATGGATAGTTTGATTGATTACATAGAGGTAGGAAAAAGAATACCAAAAACTAAAAATCGAGAAATAAATATTTATTGGAATTTTTAATTTGTCGTTCAAATATTAGCGTACCAGAGCAAAAAGCGAGGGCTACATACGAAAAGCTAATAGATTTGGCTTGTGACAATCCAGACGTAGTAGATCCGCTAAGATTTTTAAGAGCAAGAGAAGTAGTGCATTTTCAAAGATTTGGTGAAGCACTAAGAGGAGTACAAGAAAGATTGGCAGAAAGAAAATGTTATTTGAAGGATAATAAAATGTTCGTGTAAGAAATTCTTTAATAATAATTATTCTGGGAGATAGTATGGATTTGTAAATAAAACCAAATTAATAAACAAATTATGAAAAAATGAAGTGTGTTCCAAATGTTAATTTTTTGTATAACATTGGGGGCACACTTTTGTGGCTAGCAAATAAAAAAATATGTAAAATAATACAAAATATTGACATATACCATATAAAAATGATAAAATTTTAAAGGTAGCGAGTTTTTGGGTTTATTTAAACTTATAGTCGCTAAGGAGAGAATAAGTTATGAGCAAAAAAGATGAGAAAGTCGAACAGTTTTTTAGTGATTTTAAAAAAATGTTAGAAAATACAGATAATTTTGTAGCTTGTTATTTAATAGGAAGTTATGCGTATGGCACTTATGTAGATAAAGTTAGTGATTTAGATATTACTATAATTTTCGATGGAGATAATTTTGAAAAACAAAAAAGGAATATTGAGAAGATGACCAACAAATATGATTTAGAAATACATGTTTGTTATTTTTCAAAACAATATATATTTAAAAATCAAAATTCAGATGATATTAGAAATATTTGGAATTGTAAAATAACTAATTACTTTATTTGTGGTGAGGATATATTACAAAAATTTGAACTTCCTAATGTGAAAGACTATATTAAAAATACATTAATGAATACTCTTAATGAGATAAAAGAATTAAAGGAAACAAATTTAACTAATTATCAGGATAAATATTTAGAGATAAAAAATGATATTAAGTTATATATTACACTTCGTGATGGAAAACCTTGTACAAAACAAGCAGTTGTGGTTTGCACTATGATGGCTGCTACATTTATTGCTAAAGATTTTTCTATTTATTCAGCTAGTAAAGATCATGCCATTAACAATTATAAAGATAGATATGATGATGGAATGTATATGTTTGAAATTTTTGATGCATGTAAATATAAATGGAAGTATCAAGTCCCAAAGGCAGAAGAAGATTTAAAGATTTTCGAGGAATATTGTAAATATCTAACGTATAAGAAAAATCAATTATTAGAAAAATTTAATGAATATATAGGAGAAGAAAATGAATTCAGTTTATTATGATTATTTTTTAGAACAATTAGAAAAAGTATTAAATATTCCGAGTATTTCTGGAGATTATGAAAAAATACAAGAATACATAAGAGAAGAAGTAAGCAAGTACAATTATAAATTTATTAGTTTTAATAAAGGTGGATGTTTAGTTGAACTCGGTGGAGAATCTAATCCGATTGTAATAAATGCTCATGCAGATACATTGGGATTAATGGTAAAAAACATTAATAATGATGGTACAATACAAATTACTAATATTGGAAGATTACCAGAATATGCAGTAGAAAATGCCAATATTAAAATTAAAACTTATAAAAACAAAGTTTATACAGGTACAATTAGACGTAAATGGTCATGTATACATGTTACTCCATTGGAATTAAGAAATGAAGCAGCTTCTTATACTGGAAATTTGTGTTTACAATTAGATGAAGATGTGAATTGTTATCAAGATGTGATTAATCTTGGTATTGGATGTGGAGATATTATTAACATAGACAATAAATTCCAAGTTACTAATAGTGGACATATTAAAAGTTATTTTCTTGATAATAAAGTTAATATTGCATTAGTGATTACATTGATGAAATATTATTATGAGCAATTAAAAGATAAAATTGAAAGAAAAGTATATATTCATATTTCTATGCATGAGGAAGTAATGCATGGTGGTGCATGCGGGATTCCAGATGATGCGGCTGAAATATTGAGCTTAGACGTAAGTTGTGTATGTGAAAACCAAAATTCCAATGAACATGCTGTTTCAATATGTATGGCAGATTCACGATTTCCTTACAATCGTGATATGATAAAGCAATTAATTAATGTTGCTGAAAGAAAAAATATCAATTATAGAAGAGATATTTTTATACCAACTTATGGAACAGATGCGGATATTGCACTTTTAGCAGGATATGATTTGAAACATGCATTAATTGGTCCAGGAGTTGTAGGTACACATAGTTATGAACGTACTCATTATGAAGGAATAAAAAACACATTTGATTTATTAATAGGTTATTTAGAAAATTAAAAGGAAGTAAAAGAGAAATATATGTACAATGTTGGATTAATTGGATTAGGAATGTCTGGAATTAGATTCATAAGGGCATTAAATTATTTACACAAACGTGATTATTCATTTTCTTTAGTAGGAGTTTATGACAGAAATCAAGATAATTATGATTTATTAAAGGATGATGTAAAAACATATAATTCATTATCAGAATTTATGGAAAAAGATAATTATGATATGGTTATTGTTTCAGCTAATGAGGAAGCTCATTATGAAATTTTAATGAATTTAAAGAAAAATTTAAAACATTGCAAAAAATACATTGTTGAAAAACCACTTGTATCTAATTCTACTGAATTAACTGAAATTTCTTCTATATTTGAAAACTCTGAGATTATAGTTAATTATGTTGAAAGAAATAGTCAAATTATAGAAATGGTAAAAAATTATATACAGTCAAACAATTTAGATATAATACGAATGCATTTCCTTTGGGGAAAATGTCGATTATATGATTCTCGCCCAACAATAGGAGCGAGTTCTGAAATAGTACATCCATTGGACTTATGTTTTTACCTTTTAAATACATATAATAATGATGAAATTAATATTGTTCAAGGGAACTATATTAAAAGTGATTATTCTGTTTCTGGTTCTGACATTCTAGATACAATAGATATTGCCATGTTGGTTAAGAATGAAATTATTATATCAGGCAGTAGTTCTTTTCTTTGGAGTAACAGGAAAAGAGAAATATCTTTTTATCTTCAACCTAATGATAAAAGTATAGATGTTAAATATATAATACACATGTATTTCGATTCTCCTAGATGGGATATTGACGGATATATTATATGTAAAATAAAATCTAATGGCGAACGAGAAGAAGTATTAAGTTATACTACATCGAATTCTGATGATAATGAAACTGTGTGCATTAATAAAATAATAAAGTTCTTAAGAAATGTTGAAAAAGAATTAGAACAAAATATTATTATTGATGAATTACACCATTTGGAACAATCATATTGCATTCAAAAGATTATGGATGATATAAATAATTCATCTACATATTTAAGTAATCACATATTTCAATGCAACAATGAAAATAATCGTTATAATAATATAAGAGAATATATTAAATCAGTAAAAGATGAGAATTATAATTCGATACTAGATACTGGTTATTAATTGGAGGCTAAGAAATGGATAAATATGTGCTTGTAGCAGGTTCTGGAATTAGTGGAATTGGAGCTTCGAAGTTATTACTTAAAAGAGGAAAGAAAGTAATAGTATATGATAAAAATATTAACTTAGATAAAAATGACATCATTTCTAAGATTAATATGAATGATATCCGAAAAGATAATTTTGAGGTGCTTTTAGGGGAAATAACAAAAGAAGTAATTGATAAGATTGATTTTTGTGTCATTAGTCCAGGAATAAGTTTAGAAGAAGTATTTGTTAAGGCGTTAAAAGAAGCCAATATTCCTATTTGGAGTGAGATAGAGTTAGCTTATAAATATGGCAATGGCAAAATTGCTGCCATAACTGGTACCAATGGAAAAACAACAACAACAGCATTAACAGGACAGATTTTAAGTAAGTATTGTGGAAAAGAAAATACGTTTATAGTAGGGAATATAGGAATGCCTTATACAGATGAAGCTTCTTATATGAATGAAAATTCAGTTGTGGCACTTGAAGTTAGTAGCTTTCAATTAGAAACAATTATTAACTTTCATCCAACAGTTAGTGCAATTCTAAATATTACTCCCGACCATTTAGATAGGCATCAAACAATGGAGAATTATATTAAAATAAAAGAATCAATTATAAAAAACCAAAATTCTAATGACACTGTAGTGCTAAATTATGAGGATATTGTTTTACGTAATTTTGGTCAAAGTAATATTAAACCAAAAGTGATTTTCTTTAGTAGTAAAACGGAATTGACAGATGGTTTATATTTAGAAGATGAAACTATTTTTTGGAATAAAAATAATGAAAAGTTAATAATAGGAAAAACTTCTGATTTTAATTTAGTAGGACAATGTAATTATGAAAATATTATGGCGGCTGTAGCAATCACATATTCCATGGGTGTTCCATTAGAAATTATTAAAAATGAAATTTGTAAATTTACTGCTGTAGAACATCGTATTGAATATACAGCCACAAAAAATGGAGTTACATATTATAACGATTCCAAAGCAACTAATCCAGATGCAGCTATTCAAGGAATAAAAGCAATGAAAAACCCTACCATTTTAATTGGTGGCGGATATGATAAAGGCTCGGAATATGATGAATGGATTAAATATTTTAAGAATAAAGTTAAATTATTAATTTTATTAGGACAAACAAAAGATAAAATTGCTGATTGTGCTAAGAAGTATGGATTTAATAATATTGTCTTTGTAGAAAGTATAGAAGAAGCAGTGAGTATAGCTGAACAAAATGCTGTTAAAGGTGATTCAGTATTACTTTCTCCTGCTTGTGCAAGTTGGGATATGTTTAAAAGTTATGAAGAACGTGGGAAAATATTTAAAAAGTTAGTAAATAAATTAGATAAGTAAAAAATATGGGGGATTTATGAAAAAACTACTAATTATTGGTGGCCCACAAATGGCGTGTAATATAGTGCATAAGGCTCATGAAATGGGATTATATGTAATAGTTACTGATCAATTTCCGGAAAGCCCTGCAAAAAAAGTTGCTGATGAGCATTATATGGTAAGTACATATGATATAGATGGGTTAGTGAAATTAGCCAAAGAACATAAGGTTAATGGGATAATAACAGGGTATATTGATTCTATTTTACCTTATTATCAAAAAGTTTGTGATATCTTGAATTTACCTTGCTATGCGACAGAAGAACAAATAAAAATTGCGAATAATAAGGACTTGTTTAAAGAAACATGTAAAAAATATAATGTCCCAATTGTACCTCAATATAAAATAGACAAATCTTTAAATAATATTGATTCAATAAATATAGAATATCCAGTAATAGTTAAACCAGTGGATAATAGTGCAAGTAGAGGAATCTCTGTATGTTATAATAAAGATGAGTTAATTGTTGCATGTAAAAAGGCTATTTCTTTTTCTAAAAGAGAAACATTTATTGTAGAAAAGTTTATAGATGCAGTAGGTATAAATGTAGAATATCATTTGAATAATGGAGAAATTCTTTTGGAAACCATTATGGAAAAAAGAGTTAATAAATTTGAAGATTCTTACATTTTTTTACCTAGTGTTTTTCTATATCCGTCAACATTTATTACAAGATATAAAGAAGAAGTAAATGATTTAGTTATTAATATGTTTAAAGAATTAGGAATGAAAAATGGAACTTTATTTATGTCAGCATTTGTTACTCCAGATGAAATCTTATTTCATGAAATGGGATATCGCTTAGGAGGTGCAATGGCATATAAGTATGTAGAAGCTTGTTGTAATTATAGTCCCATGGAATTATTAATTAATTTCGCAATTAATGGAGTTATGAGCAATAGTTCATTAAAAGAAAAAGTAGACGCTAACTATAATGGAAATGTATGTGTTGAACTAATACCTACTTTAAAACTAGGTGATATAGAAAGCATATTGGGATTAAAGGATGTTGAGAGTCTAAAAGAGGTAATTCATATAGAACAAAAACATTTCGTGGGTGATTCTGTAAATATTGCTGGCTCGTATGATCAAATATTAGCTAGAATATTGATGTTAGGAGATATAGAAAAATTAATTAATAATATAAATTTTATAAACAAAAAAATAAATGTAGTAAATACAAAGGGGAATAACCAAATTCTCAATGTATATAAAGGAGAGGATTTATATGAGTGGTATGAGAAAAGGAGAAGAATCATTAAATGAGACAAGTAGTTTTCTTGAAAGTATAGGGTTACCTGCAAAAGATGTCTATGAACTACCAACATCAAATAAAAGCTTTGATGACAATGCACAGTACAGAATTGAGGTACCAACTGTTAATAGCATTGAAACATGTAAAACAATATTTGAAGAGGCTACAAGATTAAATATAACAGTAAATAGAATTGATGAAACCTTAGGAACATTTAGGCATACTAAACAGGAGTTAATGGAATATGTTAAAGTTTGTAAAAATTATGGAGCAGAATTAAATTTATCTGTTGGACCTAGGGCGATTTATGATGTTAGTGCTACTAGATTAAGTGAGCAAGGTAAAATGATAGCATATAGATTGCGTGGACAAGACCAGATAATCAGAGCAATAGAGGATATAAAAAGAGGAATTGATATTGGCTGTAGAGGGTTTATTATCTATGATGAAGGATTATTGTGGGTATTAAATGAAATGCGTAAAGGGAATAAGTTACCCCCAAATATTAAATTTAAAAATTCAGCACATAATGGTCATGGTAATCCTGCAAGTTTTAAACTTTTAGAAAAAATAGGAGCAAATTCAATAAATCCAGTAAGAGACTTATCACTTCCAATGATAGCAGCATTAAGAGCTTCTGTAAATGTTCCGCTCGACTTGCACGTGGATAATCCTATTCAATCTGGAGGGTTTATCAGAACATATGAAGTTCCTGAAATAATTCGTATTGCTTCTCCAGTGTACTTAAAAACAGGTAATTCTATGCTAACAAAACATGGTCAGATAACGGGCAAAGAGGATGCTGTTAATATGATGAAACAGGTTTGTATTGTTGATGAAATAATAAAAGAATATTATCCAGAAGCAATACAAAGCAAAAATGGCGGATTAAATATGTGTATCCCGGAATAAGGAGTTAAAAATGGAACTAATAGAAAAATTTGAAACCAAAAATCAATATAAAACTAAAAATTGGGACACAGAGCATACCTTTAAATATCTTTTTAAATCAGATGATAAAGTAATTGAAATAGGTTATTTTATACATTTTAAAGATAATCAAGAGGTAAAGAAAGTAATAGAATTATCATCAAGTTATGGTTGTCCCATGAAATGTAAATTCTGTGCTTCAGAAGTTATAGAAGATTTTAAATTGATAACATCAAAAGAACTTATAGAAATTGTAGATTATATTTTTAATGATAATAATATAGAAGAAAATGCAAAAGTTTTACTTGCTATAACAGGGATTGGAGATCTAACGTTTACATTAAAAAATGTAATTAGTTTTATTAATGATATTTCCAAAAAATATAAAAATCTACGCTTTGATGTTTCGACTATAAAATTAAATTCCGAGATATTAAAAGAACTTGAACAGTTTAAAAATAAAGATTTAATAAGAAATGTGCAAATTACTTTTGTTTCAGATAAAGAAGATATTAGGAAATTAATTCCATATATGGAAGATAGAATATATTCATTTAGCAATATTGCTGAACTTATGAAAAATAGCATGCTATCTAATTTTAGAATTAACTATGTTATGATAAAAGGTGTAAATGATAATAATGAAATGTGGTCTAAATTTATTAATAATCTAATTTTAATTAAAGATAAAATTAAAGTTAGAATATCAAAGCTTAACGAAACGAAATCATCTCAAAAATATAATTTAAAACCTGCTGATATTTCTGATATGGAACAATTTAGTAAACTTTTAACTGATAACGGAATTGCAAATTATATGTTTTATTCAAGTAAGAATGATAATATGAATTGTGGTCAATTAATATCTGAAGTTTGTACTGAAACAACTAGTTGTGAATGTGAAAATGTATAAAAGATATTTAAATATTGAATTTATAAATAGGATATATATAGCTACAATAAAAGCAAACTTTTTTTCAAAATTTGGTAGCGAGAAGTGGGCTCGAACCACCGACCTAGCGGGTATGAACCGCTTGCTCTAGCCAACTGAGCTATCTCGCCATTTCAAATACAAATATAATTATAAATGCAAAAAGTAGATTTGTCAAGAAAAAAGTAAGTAAAATTGTAAAAAAACTATTGACAATGCTAAAAAAATTGTAGTATAATAACAAAAGTGCATGAAAGTGCAAACAAGATAGATATGACAATAGAGTGAGGGACCCCTCACTCTTTATGATTATATGAAAGGGATGATTAATAAAAATGAAAAAAGTAGATTACAAAGAGTTAATAGCAGCGATGGATGAATTAGAAAAAGAAAAAGGTATAGAAAAAGCATATCTAATAGAAGCATTAGAAACAGCATTGATAACTGCGTATAAAAAGAGCATAGATTCAGATGTTAATGTAAAGGTATCTATAGAAGAAGAAACAGGTGAAATGCATTTATTTATAATAAAGACAGTTGTAAAAGAAGTAGAAAAACCAGATTTTGAAATTTCATTGGAAGATGCTAAAAAAATAAAGAAAAAGTATAAATTAGGCGAAGAAGTGTACATAGAGATTATTCCGGAAGAATTTGGAAGAATTGCTGCACAAACGGCTAAACAAATTGTAATACAAAAAATAAAAGAAGCAGAAAGAAACCTAGTGTTTTCAGAGTATAATGATAAAAAGGGAAGTATAGTTACTGGAATAATACAAAAAATAGATAATTCAGCAGTAGTTATAGATTTGGGAAGGCTAGAAGGAATAATGCCTACAAAGGAACAAATGCAAACTGAAGAATATACAGTGAATCAAAAAATAAAAGTATATGTTGTATCAGTTGAAAGAGGATATAAAGGAATTCCGCAAGCTATTGTTTCAAGAAAGCATCCAGACTTTGTTAAAAAATTGCTTGAATTTGAAATACCAGAAATTTATGAGGGAATAATAGAAATAAAAAGCGTTGCAAGAGATGCAGGGTCAAGAAGTAAAGTTGCGGTATATTCTGCTAATCCAAATATCGATCCAGTTGGTTCGTGCGTTGGGCAGAAAGGTATTAGAATTCAAAATATAATAAAGGAACTTAAAGGTGAAAAAATAGATGTTATAGAATGGAATGAAGACCCAGCCGTATTTATAGCGGCAGCATTATTGCCAGCACAAGTATTAGCAGTAGATATAAAAGAAGAAAAAGTTTCACAAGTTATAGTACCAGATGACCAATTATCTTTGGCAATTGGTAAATTTGCTCAAAATGTTAGATTGGCAGCAAAATTAACTGGTTGGAAAATCGATTTAAAAAGTGAAACAGAATTTAGAAAAATTTTAATGGAACGGAAATCGGAGACCAGATATCGGAATCAGAAGTCGGAGACCAAATGTCTGAAATAGATGAAAAACGTAGGGGCGAACATCGTTCGTCCAGAAACAGAAATTGTAGAGACTGAAATTGTAGGAGAAATTGTAGAAACAGAAAAGCCAAAAAGAACAAGAAAAGCTAGTACTAAAATGGAGGACGTGGAAAATAAGGCAGAAGCAAAGCCAAAGAAGGCAGTAACAAAAGCCAAGGAGACAGAAGAAAAACCAAAGAAGGTAGCAGTAAAAGCAAAGGACTCAGAAACAAAATCAAAGAAGGTAACAACAAAAGCAAAGAAGGCAACGGAGTCTAGTGCAAAAAAGAAGGAAGAAGTAGAAGAAAAGCCAAAAAGAACAAGGAAAACAAGTACTAAGAAAAAAGATGTATAATTGGAGGAAGAGATGGTATATATACCACAAAGGACATGTATGGGTTGTGGAGCAAAAAAAGAAAAGCAGGAATTATTAAGATTAACAAAAAATAAACAAAATGCAATAAATACAGATCAAACAGGAAAAAATGAAGGACGAGGAGCATATATTTGTTATAATGTGGATTGTTTGAATAAATGCATAAAAAACAGGCGATTAGAAAGAAATTTAGGGATAAAAATAGAAAATGAAATTTATGAAAAATTAAAAGGCGTAATTCTTAAGTGGGAGGGATATAGTTGAATAAGATGAAAGTACACGAGTTAGCAAAAAAATTTAATATTAGTAGCAAAGAAGTAATAGAAAAAGCATCAGAATCTGGAATTGAACTGACAAGTCATATGAGTGTGATTGAGGGTGCAGACATTAAAAAAGTAGAAAAAGCTATTACTGGCACTGGTGTTGTCAAAATGAATACCAATAAAAAGCCATCTTCAAAAGAAGATAAGCCTACAGTTAAAAAAGAAAAATCAACTAAAAAGGAAGATAGACCAGTTATTATTAGGAGAGAAGTAATAATTTCTGATGATCATGTTCAAACAGAAGTTAAAAAACAACCAGAAAAAAATGTTAATAATTTTGAACAGCCAGCGAGAAAGACAGATTATAATATTGTGTATCGAAATAAGGTTCAAAAACCTCTTACAGTAAGTGAATTGTTCGGATTAAAACCAACAGAATCAAAAAGTGAAGATGTTGTCCCTCCAAAACAAGAAGAGCCAATAAAAGAAATAGTAGAAGAAAAGAAGGTTATAGAAAATGTAGATGATACCAATAAACCTTTAACAGAAGAAATTTCTAAACCTATACAAAATATAGTGCCTAAAGCTGATTTGGCAAGTGCACAAAGCAATGTAGCTGATAAATGGGTTAACAATAAACCAAGATATCAAGATAATGTGAATAATAAAGGCTTTAACAAAAGACCATATAATCAAGATAACAGAGGGTTTAATAATAAACCTGTTTTTCAAAACAGAAATGATGGATATAGACCTGATAATAGATTTAATAATTCAAATAGACCAAGTAAGCCTGGGTTCAACAATAGACCAGATAAGCCTGGGTTTAGTAATAGACCGGATAAACCTGGATTCAATAATAGACCAGATAAACCTGGATTTAATAATAGGACAGACAGACCTAGATTTAATAATAATAATAGACCTGGATTCAATAACAGACCAGGATTCAATAATAATAATAGACCTGGATTCCAGCAAAATCAAGGGTTTAATAGAAATAACCAAAACAGGCCGGGATTTAACAATAGAAGACCTTTAGACAATTATGGATTTGAAAAAAATATAAAAGACATAATGTCTACTGAAACTATGGAAAAGGAAAATGTTAGAGAATATAGAAATAAAGCAATAGATAAACAAAAATTCAATAACAAATTTGATGAGAGAAAGACTAAAAAACAAGCCAAGTCAAAAAGAAATAATGATGAAATTAGCACAGGTAAATTGAAAGATTTAAAGCAATCCGACAAATTATCGAGCATGTTTAACGAAGGTTCGATGTTAGATTATTATGATTTAACAACTGAAAGAGGTAGAAAAGGAAGAAGAAGAAATACACAAGATAAGGTAGAGAACAAACAAAAAATATTTAGATTAACAGATATAACAATTGGCGAAAATATTTCAGTCAAAGATTTAAGTATAGAGTTAAAGAAAACAAGTGCAGAAGTTATAAAAAAACTATTTGACTTAGGTATAATGGCAACAATAAATCATGATTTAGACTTCGATACAGCTTTTCTTGTAGCACAAGAATTTGAAGTTAATGCAATTAAAAAGGAAATAGTAAAAGAAGAAGATATTTTATTTGATGAAAGTGTTGATGAAGAAAGGGATTTAATTGTAAGACCACCTGTAGTAGTAGTGATGGGGCATGTAGATCATGGGAAAACTTCACTTTTAGATACAATTAGAAAAACAAACGTGATAGAGGGTGAAGCTGGAGGAATTACACAACATATAGGTGCGTATAAGGTATCTATAAATGGTAGAGAAATAACATTCCTAGATACGCCTGGTCATGAGGCATTTACAAGTATGAGGGCAAGAGGTGCACAAATAACAGATATAGCAATATTAGTAATAGCAGCAAATGATGGAATAATGCCACAAACAATAGAGGCAATTAACCATGCAAAAGATGCTAATATTCCAATAGTAGTTGCAATTAACAAAATAGATTTAGAAGGTGCAAATGTAAATAAAATAAAAGAAGCATTGACAGAATATGGTTTAGTTTCAGAAGAATGGGGAGGGGAGACAATATTTGTTCCTATTTCTGCAAAATTAAACACAAATATAGATAAATTATTAGAGATGGTATTATTAATTGCAGATATGAAGGAATTAAAAGTAAACCCTAATAAACAGGCAAAAGGTGTTGTAATAGAAGCAAGGCTTAGTAAAAGAAGAGGACCGATTGCCTCAGTATTAGTTCAAAGGGGAACATTAGATGTAGGAGATACAGTTGTAGTCGGATCAACAATTGGTAGGATACGAGAAATGACAAACGATAAAGGACAAAAAGTAAGAAAAGCAGGACCTTCAACACCAGTTGAAATAACAGGTTTATCAACAGTTCCAGGAGCTGGTGAAGTTTTTTATGAAGTTAGTAATGAAAAGGCAGCAAAACAATTAATTGAAAGAAGAAAAAGACAAGTAAGAGATGCTCATTTGAAATCTGGTTCAAAAGTTACAGCAGAAAACTTATTAGATGTAACAGCACAATCGAATGTAAAGACAATATCTGTAATTATTAAAGCAGATGTTCAAGGCTCTGTTGAAGCTGTTAAACAAGCATTAGAAAAACTAACAACACCAGAAATTAAAATTGCAGTAAAACATGCAGGTGTTGGTGCAGTAAATGAATCTGATATTCATTTAGCAGAAGTATCAAATTCAAGAATAGTAGCATTCAATGTGTTAGCAACTCCAACAGCGAGAAGTTTAGCAGAAAAATCAAAATTAGATATAAAACCATATTCTATAATTTACAAAGTGATAGAAGATATAGAAAGAGCAATGAAAGGGTTAAAAGAACCAGAATATGAACAAAAAGCTATAGGAACAGCAGAAGTAAGACAAGTATTTAAAGTTTCAAATACCGGAACTATTGCTGGATGTTACGTAACAGCTGGCAAAGTAGTAAGAAATGCCATTATAAAAGTAATGAGAGATGGAAATGCTATACATGAAGGCAAAATTTCAACATTAAAAAGATTTAAGGATGATGTAAAAGAAGTAAATCATGGATATGAATGTGGCATTCAAATAGCAGATTACAACGATGTGAAAGAGGGCGATATACTTGAGGTTGCCGTACTAGAAGAGGTATCTAAATAGTAGAGTAGCGTAAAGAGGTTAGTAGTGTACTTTTCAAAAAGTGCCCGACAGCCCTTTGAGGCATACGGATTACCCCTTGACCTGGAGGGACTTTTTGAAAAGTACACTACTAACCTCTGGAAGCGGACTATTTATAGTAAATATTAGGAGGAAATTATGAAAGAAACCAATCGTATGAAACGCGTAAACGAAGAATTAAAGCGAGACATAAGCAATATAATTAATTATGAACTGAATAATTCAAAAATAACAGGATTAGTAAGTGTTACAAACGTTAGAGTAACACCAGACTTTAGATACGCAAAAGTTTACGTCAGTATACTAAATTCAAAAAACACAAAAGCCACATTAGCAGCATTAAAGCAATCTGCTGGACACATAAGAAGTGAGCTTGCAAAAGAAGTAAGCTGGAGACTAACGCCAGAAATTGTATTTGAATTAGACGAAACGCTAGAATATGGTGCAAAAATAGATTCTATAATTAAGGAAATAACAAAAGACTTAAAGAAGGAGGAATAAATTTTGACTTTAGATAATATTAAAGAAGAAATAGACAAGGCTGGGACCATAGTAATAGTAACACATGAAAATCCAGATGGAGATGCCATAGGAAGTAGTTTAGCAATGTATATAATGCTAAAAAATATAGGTAAGCAAGTCGAAGTTATAATTCCAGAAATACCAAAAACATTTAATTACTTGCCATATATAAATGAAGTAAAAACAAAAGGAAGTATAGAAAAGCACGATTTAGCGATTTCAGTAGATTGTTCAGATATAAAAAGATTAAACGGATTTTCTGAATATTTTGAAAATGCAAAAAAAACCATATCAATAGATCATCATAGCAGTAATACTATGTTTGGCGATATTAACTATGTAAATCCTGTGGCACCAGCCACAGCACAAATTTTGGTTTCGATGTTTCAATATTGGAAAATTGAAATTACAAAAGAAATAGGAACATGTTTAATTACCGGAATAATAACAGATACAGGTGGATTTAAATATGCTACAGTAACACATGAAACATTTGATTTCGCTTCATGGTTATTACAAAATGGAATACATATTTCACAAATATATGAAAACTGTATGCAAGTAATTTCTAAATCAAGGTTTGAACTAACTAAAATAGCAGTAGATAGATTAGAGTTTGTTGAAGATGGCAAAATTGCTTTCACATATATCAATAAAGAAGATGAAAAATTGGTTAATGCAGATATTGGAGACCATGAAGGAATTGTGGAACAAGGCAGAAGTGTAGAAGGAGTAGAAGTTTCAATCTTTTTAAGAGAAACGGATAAAGGATATAAAGTATCATGCAGGTCAACAAACGATGTTAATGTTGTGGACATATGCAGCATTTTCGGCGGAGGTGGTCATGCCAGAGCCGCTGGCTGTACATTGCCTTATTCACTAGATATTGCAAGGGACAAGATAATAAGTGAGACGAAGAAACATTTATAGGGGGAAATATATGCATGGCTTAAGTGAAGAAACATATAATAAAATAATAAAATTAATAAACAAATATCCAAACATACAATTCAAATTATTTGGCTCAAGAGCAAAAGGAAAAGAAAAATTCAATTCGGATATTGATATAGCAGTATTTGGGCAATTGCAGGGAAAAGAAATATTTAATATAAAAAACGATTTTGATTTATTAGATATACCATATAAAATTGATTTAGTATTTGTAAATGAAATATCAAAGCAAGCATTGTTAGAAGTCATATTAAACGAAGGAGTTGATTTTTAATGACAAGGTTTATGGAAAAGTTGCAAGATTTTAGTAAAGCTTTAGAAAAATTAAAAGAAGGATTAGCTGAAGAAGAAACTGAAATTGCCATAGATGGCGTAATACAAAGATTTGAATTTACATTTGAATTGGCATGGAAAACACTAAAGGAATATCTAGAAGAGCAAGGTTTTTTTGAAAAAACAGGTAGCCCAAGAGAAGTTATCAAGACAGGCTTTCAAAAAGGCGTTATTGAAGACGGAGAGCTATGGATACAAATGATGTTAGACAGAAATGGAGTATCACATATGTATGATGAAGAAAAATCAAGAGAAGTGTATGAAAGCATAAAAAAGACTTATGTGCAATTATTTGAAAGGCTAGAAAAAGAATTGAAAGAGGAATAAACAAATGGAATATAGGATAGTACTGGCATCGGGGTCAGCTGCTAGAAAAGAATTATTAGATGAAAATAATATGAAGTTCGAAATAATCCCAAGTGGTGCAGACGAAGAAGAATTAAATAGAAGTATTGTTGATCCGAGGGAATTAGTGGAAAGATTATCATATATAAAAGCAATTGATGTTTTTGATAAAATAAAAGACGAAAATAAAAAACTAATTGTAATAGGAGCAGATACAGTTGTATACTATAATGGAAAAATCTTAGGAAAACCCAAAAACAGTGAAAACGCAATTGCCATGCTACAAGAACTACAAGGTAATATGAATACGGTGTACACAGGAATGACGGTAATAATAAAGGATAATGATAGCCTTACCAAGGAAACATCATGTAATAAAGGAGATGTATACTTTAAACAAATGACTAATCAAGACATATTAGATTATGTCGCAACAAATGAACCATTAAGTAAAGCAGGAGGATATGCAATTAAAGGAATAGCGGGCATGAAATATATTGAAAAATATGTTGGAGATTTTGATACTATAGTTGGTCTAAATATAACAAAATTAAAAAATATATTAAATCAGTATTTAAAAAATGTAGAAGATGTAGAAAGAGGATGATTACAATTTTAGATGGAGTAATATTAATTAACAAAGATACACGGCATGACATCACATGATGTAGTAGCAAAATTACGAAAAATATTGCAAACCAAGAAAATCGGACATGCAGGCACATTAGATCCACTAGCAACAGGAGTGTTGCCAATACTTGTAAATAAAGGAACAAAACTTTCACAAAAACTAATGGAGCATGACAAAACATACATTGCAACAATACAATTAGGCATTAAAACAGACACAGGCGACATCACAGGCAATGTGATTGAAGAACGGTAAACATGTAGGGGTCGACGTCCTCGGCGACCCGATTGCCGAAATTCAAAACATACTAGACACCTTCATAGGTGAAACACAGCAAATCCCACCAATGTATTCAGCAATAAAAATAAACGGAAAAAAATTATACGAATATGCACGAGAAGGAATAGCAGTAGAAAGAAACCCAAGAAAAATAACTATATATAAAATAGAATTAATAAATTTTAATGAAGAAAAGAAAGAATTAACAATAAAAGTAGAATGTTCAAAAGGAACATACATAAGAGTTTTAGCCGAAGACATTGCCGAAAAACTAGGCACAGTTGGAACAATAAAAAATTTAGAGCGAACAGTCGTAGGTGATTTTAAAATAGAAGATGCAATTCGCATTGACGAATTAGAAAAATTAAATATAGAAGAAATAAACAAATATGTAATCAATGTAGAGTAGTGCGAGGGGTTTAGCTATATAATTTTTCAAAAAGTACCCGACAGCCCTTTGAGGCATACGGATTACCCCTTGCCCTGGAGGGATTTTTTGAAAAATTATATAGCTAAACCCCGGGAACGGGCAATTGCAAGTAAATATTAATATAAACAAATTTTTTTAGGAGGAAAGAAAATGGGAATCATTAACAAAGTATTTGGGTCATACAGTGACAAAGAAGTAAAAAGGGTAATGCCGACGGTTGCAAAAATCAACGCATTAGAGCCAGAAATGCAAAAACTAAAGGACGAAGAATTTATTGAAAAAACAGCCAATTTCAAAAAAAGGCTAGCAGAAGGAGAAACACTAGATGACATATTACCAGAAGCATTTGCATTGGTAAGAGAAGCATCAAAAAGAGTATTAGGAATACGCCACTTCGATGTGCAGTTAATTGGTGGAATAATTTTACACCAAGGAAGAATTGCCGAAATGAAGACAGGTGAAGGAAAAACTTTCGTTGCAGCACTTCCGTTATACCTAAATGCATTATCAGAAAAAGGATGTCATTTAGTTACAGTAAACGAATATTTAGCAAAATATCAAGGTGAAATGCTAGGAAAATTATATAAATTTCTTGGCTTATCAATTGGTATTGTATTAGCTGGAATGCAACATGCTGAAAAACAACAAGCTTATGCTGCAGACATAACATACGGAACAAACAATGAATTTGGGTTCGACTACCTAAGAGATAACATGGTTATATATAAAACAGACATGGTTCAAAGAGGTCAACATTATGCGGTTGTGGATGAAATAGACAGTATTTTAATAGATGAAGCACGTACACCGTTAATTATATCTGGTATGGCAGACGAATCTTCAGACTTATATAAATTAGCAGATACTTTTGTAAAAAGACTAGGTGCAAAAGTGCTTGTAGAAGAAGATGTAAAAGACGAAGCTCAATTGTTAGATAACGAAAACTATGATTATATAGTAGATTTAAAAGCAAAATCAGCTTCATTAACTGCAAAAGGAATTAAAAAAGCAGAAGTAGAATTCAAGTTAGAAAACTTAAATGACTTAGAGAATTCAGATATAGTACATCACATAACGCAGGCGTTAAAAGCAAATGGCGTTATGAAAAGAGAAATAGACTACATTGTTAAAGATGGAGAAGTTTTAATTGTAGATGAATTTACAGGAAGAATTATGTATGGAAGAAGATATAATAACGGCTTACACCAAGCAATTGAAGCTAAAGAAAGAGTTAAAATTGCAAATGAATCAAAAACACTAGCAACAATAACATTTCAAAATTACTTTAGGATGTACGAAAAACTATCAGGTATGACTGGTACAGCTATGACAGAAGAAAACGAATTTAGAGAAATATATAACCTTGATGTTGTAGCTATTCCTACAAATAAGCCAATGATAAGGGTAGACAAAAACGACATTATTTATAAAACAGAAGACGTAAAATTTAGAGCCATTGTTAAAGACATCAAAGAAAGTGTTGAAAAAGGTCAGCCAGTATTAGTTGGTACAGTTTCAATTGAAAAATCTGAGAAATTAAGTAATATATTAAGAAAAGAAGGAATAAATCACGTAGTATTAAATGCAAAGTATCATGAAAAAGAAGCGGAAATAATTGCACAAGCAGGTAAATTTGGAGCAGTAACAATTGCGACAAACATGGCTGGTCGTGGAACTGATATTATGCTTGGTGGAAACAGTGAATTTTTAGCAAAACAAGAACTAAGAAAAAGAAAATATTCAGAAGAACTAATTGCTTCAGCAGACACATATAATGAAACAGATGACGAAGAAATATTATCAGCAAGAAAAGTATTTAGAGAGTTGGTTTCAAGTTTTGAACAAACAATAAAAGACGAAAAAGAAAAAGTTATTGCATCTGGTGGTTTAAAAATAATTGGTACAGAACGTCATGAATCAAGAAGAATTGATAATCAGTTAAGGGGACGTAGTGGTAGACAAGGAGATATAGGTGAATCTCGTTTCTACATTGGGTTAGATGACGAATTAATGAAACTATTCGGTGGAGAAATGGTTGCAAAAGTGTATGACACTTTTAAAGCAGACGAGAACATTCCAATAGAAATAGGAATGATTTCAAGAGCTGTGGAAAATGCACAAAGAAAAGTAGAAGGAAGAAACTTCAGCATAAGAAAACACGTATTACAATACGATGACGTAATGAATAAGCAAAGAGAAATAATTTACAAGCAAAGAAGCCAAGTTTTAGATGGAGAAGATTTAAAACCTACTGTTCAAAGTATGATAAAATCAGTATCAGAGATGATTATTGAAACCCATGCAGGAGGAGAAGAATATACTGCAAATGTAAACAAAGAAGCACTATTATTAGAAACAAAGAATACATTTGGTATAGCAGAATTGGATGGATTAAGCTCAAAAGGACTAGATGTACCAGCACTTGAGGAAGAGTTGTCGGACAAAGCATTAAAAAAATACGATTCAAAAGAGCAAGAATTTGGGTCAAGCGATATGAGGGAATTAGAAAGAGTAGTAATGCTAAAAAGTGTAGATCAAAAATGGATGGATCACATAGACAACATGGACGAATTAAAAGATGGTATAGGATTAAGATCATATGGGCAAAAAGACCCTGTAGTTCAATACAGGATAGAAGGTTTTGATATGTTCGACCAAATGATTACAGACGTTAGAATTGAAGTTGTGAGAATTCTAATGAACATTACAAGATCTAATCAAAATGCAAAGAGAGTTCAAACTTCAAAAATAACGGATGCAAAATTAGAATCAACTCCATTTGTTGTTACAGAAGCAAAGCCTGGAGAAAGCACGGAAAGAGAAGAAAAGAAAGAAGTAAAACTAGCACCCATAGTTAATATCGGCCCAAAAGTTAGCAGAAACGACCCATGTCCATGTGGAAGTGGGAAGAAGTACAAGAATTGTTGCGGAAAATAAATTAAAAAAACCACTTGACAAAGTTAATAAATTAGATTAATATATATTATACTTAAAGAGGGGGGGATACGTATATGGAAGAAAAAGAAGTATTACTTACACAAGAGGGTCATGATAATTTAGAAAAAGAATTAGAGACTTTAAAAACTGAAGTTAGAACAGAGATTGCCGAGAGAATAAAAATAGCTCTAGGTTTTGGAGATTTGTCTGAAAACTCAGAATATGATGAAGCTAAAAATGCTCAAGCTACAAATGAAATTCGTATTGCAGAATTGGAAAATAAATTGAGATATGCTAAAATTATTGACGAATCAGAAATAGATACGAGCGTTGTTCAAATTGGTAGTAAAGTTAAAGTTTTTGATATGGAATATAACGAAGAAAGCAATTATACAATAGTTGGCTCTATGGAAGTAGACTTAGTAAATAATAAAATTTCTAATGAATCGCCTATTGGCAAAGCTTTGATTGGTGCAAAGAAAAACCAAGTAGTGGAAGTTAGTGTACCTGCTGGTGTAGCAAAATATAAAGTATTGCAAATTATGAAAGCCGATTAAAAGTTCTTGTTTTTTCGACATTTTTGACACTTTGTATAAAAAAATCTAAAGAATTTTAAAAAAGGGTATTGACATTTTTTAAAAAAAGGTATAAATTATTAGCAGTCGTTATTAACGACTGCTAATTTTAATAGCTGGAAGGGGACGTACTTTCTTTGTAACAATGCTTAGGGATAAAGTCCATCCCATTCCAATAGAAAGAAGGAGGGAAAAACATGATAAAACCATTAGCAGATAGGGTTTTAGTTAAAATGATAGAAAGCGAAGAGACAACTAAGAGTGGTATTATTTTATCATCAAATGCAAAAGAAAAACCTCAAGTAGCAGAAGTTTTAGAGGTTGGACCTGGAACAGAAAACGATGGTAAAAAAACACCTATGTATGTTCAAAAAGGTCAAAAAGTTATTATTAGTAAATACTCTGGTACAGAGGTAAAATATGATGACCAAGATTTAATTATTTTAAAGCAGGACGACATTCTTGCAATTGTTGAATAGTTACTCTCAATTATAGAGTAGCGTGAGGTGGAAAGTATATTTTTTAAAAAATTGCCCGACAGCCCTTTGAGGCATACGGATTACCCCTTGTCTTGGAGGGAGTTTTTTAAAAAATATACTTTCCACCGGGAGCGGATTGAATACAAGAAAATAAAAAAAGAAAGGAAAGGTATATTATGGCAAAAGAAATTAAATATGGAGAAGATGCTAGAAAAGCATTATTAAATGGTGTAAACAAATTAGCAGACACCGTGAAGGTTACATTAGGACCAAAAGGAAGGAATGTGGTATTAGATAAAACCTTTGGTGCTCCACTTATAACAAACGATGGAGTTACTATTGCTAAAGAAATAGAATTAGAAGATAGATTCGAGAACATGGGAGCCCAATTAGTAAAAGAAGTTTCTACAAAGACAAACGATGTTGCGGGAGATGGAACCACAACAGCAACTGTTTTAGCACAAAAAATTATAAAAGAAGGGGTTAAAAATGTTGCTGCAGGCGGTGACCCAATGGCAATAAAAAGAGGCATGGATAAAGCTGTAGAAGTAGCAGTAAAAGCATTAAAAGGAATTAGTTCTTCAATAAATGGAAAAGAAGATATTGCAAGAGTTGCAAGTATTTCTGCAAATGATAAAGAAATAGGAGAATTAATTGCTGGGGCAATGGAAAAAGTTTCAAAAGATGGAGTTATAACAATAGAAGAATCAAAGACCTCTTCAACTACATTAGAAGTTGTAGAAGGTATGCAATTTGATAAAGGCTATGTTTCACCTTATTTGGTTACAAATACAGAAAAAATGGAAGCAAATATGGAAAATCCATACATATTAATTACAGATAAAAAGATAAGCAACATACAAGATGTTTTACCATTACTAGAACTATTGATGCAACAATCAGGCAGATTAGTTATAATCGCTGAAGATGTTGAAACGGAAGTTTTATCTACACTTATTTTAAATAAATTAAGAGGAATTTTAAATGTAGTTGCTGTTAAAGCACCTGGTTTTGGAGATAGAAGAAAAGATTTATTAGATGATATTGCTGTTTTAACAGGCGGTGAAGTTATTTCTTCTGATTTAGGAATGGAGTTGAAAACCGTTCAATTATCACAATTAGGTAGAGCAAAACAAGTAAAAGTTACAAAGGAAGATACAATTATAGTTGATGGAGCAGGAGAGAAATCTGTAATAAATGAAAGAATTAAGCAAATAAAAGCTCAACTAGATGAAACCTTGAGTGAATATGATAAAGAAAAATTACAAGAAAGATTAGCTAAACTTTCTGGAGGAGTTGCTGTAATTGCAGTTGGTTCTGCAACGGAAATTGAAATGAAAGAGAAAAAGCTAAGAATAGAAGATGCACTTTCTGCAACAAAAGCAGCAGTGGAAGAAGGAATTGTTGCTGGTGGAGGAACTGCTTTTATCAATGTAATTCCTGAAGTTGAGGCACTTTTAAGTAAAGTGAAAGAAGATGAAAAAGTTGGTATAAAAATAATTTTAACAGCATTAGAAGAACCAACAAGGCAAATAGCTGAAAATGCTGGTCTAGAAGGTGCAATAATAATAGATACAATTAAGAAAAGCCAGAAAGGCATAGGATTTGATGTAACAACTGAGAAATATGTAGACATGAAAAAAGAGGGAATAGTTGATCCTACAAAAGTAACACGTTTCACATTGCAAAATGCAGTAAGCGTTGCTTCAATGATGCTAACTACTGAAAGTGTAGTAGGAAATGCACCAGAAAAGAAATGTTCATGCGGAAGCGGAGAAGGCGGAGTAGGTATGCCAGGCGGAATGGACGGAATGTACTAATTTGGAAGTTAGATGTTAGATGTTGGATGTTAGAATTTGGGAATGGTGTAGGGGTTTCATGATTGAATCCAGCTAATGTAGGGGCGAACATCGTTCGTCCGAGATTATACAGATGTAAGAATAAAGATTATTGGGGGTGATTATAAAATGAAAGTAGGTGACATTAATAATATGCCCTCAATAAGCATGTTTTATGGAATTATTATTTACATGTATCCATCTGAAGATAAAAGGCACCATACGCCACATATTCACGCAAAGTATTCTGGGAAAGAAGCAGTGTTTTCTATTGAAAACGGAGAAATAATAAAAGGAGATATCCCAGTTAAACAAGCTAATTTAGTAAAAGCATGGATGGAAATACATAATGATGAATTAATGGCAAACTGGGAACTAGCAGTTTCTGAAAAAGAAGTATATAAAATAGACCCATTAAAGTAGGTGTGATAATTTGGATCCAAGAGTGGTAGATGTAAAGGCAAGTGAGGATTATACATTAATAGTTACATTTGATAATGGTGAAGTGAGGATATTTGATGTAAAACCCTATTTAGATAGAGGTATTTTTGTTGAACTTAAAAATCCAGTATATTTTAAAACAGTCAAAGTAATTGCTGGAACCGTATCATGGAACGATAAACAGGATTTTTGCCCAGATACGGTATATTTAAAAAGTGTGCTAGTAGGGAAAGCTCAAAACAGAAAAAAGTAATTAATTATGTATACGTGACAAAATTCGCTAGATTTTTACAAATAAAATAATATATAATATGACAGTCCTTTCACTTTTAAGAGTAATCTTAAAGGACAGAGGGGAGGAATGGCATTGAATATGTCAATGTTAGTGTTAATTCTTGTTAATAGAATTATTGCTCTTGAAAGAGAAATTAATTCTAAACAAGATAAGCACGAAGAGCAGAAAAACTAGATAGAACTAGTGAATAGAGTGGGTCCACCAACCGACTCTATTTTTGTACAAAAAAAGATGTATGAACCACCATTCATACATCGGAACAACATGAAATCATGTCAATGTTTTTTTCTTTTACTAGAACTATTATAGCATTGTTAATTTTTTTTGTCAATAAAATTTATAAAAAAAATTATAATTCTAGCAATAATAATATTTGCAAATATTTTTTAATTTATACGAGGTGTAATTTTAAACACCTTCTTTTTTAAATTCCTTCGGGTTAATTTGCCCCTTATTGCCCACGAGAGCCTTAATAAATACTTTATCTGTTGCCAAAACATTTATCATTTCAACAAAACTCTTTTTACCATAGTGCTTACTTTCGTATAATATTTCTAGTGGAAAACTGCTAGATAAATTTAATTTATTAAATAAACTTGAAACAGTTGAAGAAATAGAAATATTATAATAATTAATGTTAATTCCATTAAACAATTTATTGTCAATAGCAATCTTATTACTATAATTAACAATTACGGCTTCGCTTGGGAAGGAATACTTATTTATAACTTCTTCTGAAAAATCAAAATTAAATACAACATCAGACTTTTGCAAGACTTTTTTTCTATTGTTAGAAACCCTAACAGATATTCCAAAATTTTCATATAATTCAGCAGTAGTACTTTTAAAATTAGTTAAATTACTTGTTGCAATGTTTAATACTTTAACTTTTTGAGAAACTTCGCTAACAATGTCTTTTACAGTTGTGTTGTAAGTATTTGCAAGTATAGCAACTTCTAAATCAGCAACTTTTTTGTCCATATTTTTTGCAATATAATTTAAAACTTCTAAAGATAAGTATTGGAACAGCCATCTGCCATCTAATATATGGATGTTCTTTGAGTTAAAATAGTTTTTGAAGTGAGTATTTCTAATTAAATATGTAGATAATGCAATATTAGTTACGTTTTCTTTTTCTAATATGCTACTTATTTTATTTACTAGCTTAATTTGTTTGCGGGTTGAAATTGTATAAGTATCTAAATATGGTAAAATTATTATATCTTTTTTTACTAAAATTAAATTAAAAAATTTTAGAAATTCAAAGAAAAGGTTCTTTAGAAAATTTGGGAGCTTAACTGAAAAGTTAATCATTTCATTAATATTACTTGCTTCTTTAATGTAAAAAATAAAAACCACCTCTTTGTATTTTATGAGGCGAAAGTTTAATTTATGTTGTTTTTTATACAATTATATGATATACTTATATTATGTAAATTTTTTGCGGTTTAATCTTTAAACATGGAGGTATTCCTAATGGATTCCCAAAATAACGACCAAGATAATATCTTGGAAGAAATGAGGGAAAGTGAATATCAAGCTGCTATAATTGGTTTAAGAATGTTGGGTGTTATTGGTGTTATTATTGTTATTATTGTCTTATCATTTAAGGTCACGTGACAGAGGAGAAGCAATATAATGGGAACTAAAATGCTCGTCTTTTGTTTAGTTGTAATTGGGTTAGTACATTTATTTATGATTATACTTATTTGTCGTTAGCTAACAAAGCACACGAGGGTGTCCTGCAATGTCATTCTGAGTCTTTCTACGAAGATTTTACTATGAAGAATCTCACGAAATATGAGATCCTTCATAGTAAGGCTTTGTAAGAAGTGGTTCAGGATGACAATTCTAGGACGCCCTCGTTGTTTCAATTTTATTCCTTCACATCCAACTTAATATGAATTTCTTTCAATTGTTTTTCTGTAACAGCAGACGGGGCATTCATTAATAAATCCTGTGCCTTGCTATTCATAGGAAATGCAATAATATCTCTAATATTTTCAGAGTCTGCTAAAAGCATAACAATTCTATCTATCCCAGGTGCTATACCAGCGTGAGGTGGGGCTCCGTATTGGAATGCATTATATAATGCAGGGAATTTCTGTTCAATAACGGATTTATCATAACCCGCTATTTCAAAAGCTCTAACCATTATTTCTGGGTCGTGGTTTCTTACAGCACCAGAAGATAGCTCTATACCATTGCACACAATATCATATTGGTATGCGTATACATCTAATGGGTATTTTTCTTCTAATGCTTTTAAACCGCCTTGCGGCATAGAAAATGGATTATGGCAGAATTGTATTTTGTTATCCTCTTCTTCATACATTGGAAAATCTATTATCCAACAAAACTTAAATATATTTTTATCTATTAAATTTAGCCTTTTACCTAGTTCAATTCTAATTTGTCCAGCTAATTTTTGTACTAATTTTTTATCTTCAGCAATGAAGAATATGGCATCACCAGCATTAGTACTAGTTTCGGTAAGTAACTGTTCTCTTTGTTCATCTGGAATAAATTTAGCAATAGGACCTTGTAGGGTTCTATCATCATTAACTCTTAGCCAAGCTAAACCTTTTGCATCGCATTCAGATATTGCAAACTCTGTCATCCCATCAAAGAAAGAACGAGGCTCGTTTTTTACATTTGGTGTAGAAATTATTTTAACTATCTTACCTTTGAATGCGTTAAAATCTATATTTTTGAATATATGCGTAACATCTTGAACAATTAATGGGTTTCTTAAATCTGGCTTGTCTGAGCCATATTTTTCAAGAGCTTCTTTAAATGGTATACGCACAAAATCTTCGTCAACTGTTTTATCAGTAAATTTCTTAAAGGTATTATACATTACTTTTTGTATAACACTAAAAACATCTTCTTGTGTAGCAAATGCCATTTCCATATCTAATTGATAAAATTCACCCGGTGAGCGGTCTGCTCTTGAATCTTCATCTCTAAAGCAAGGTGCAATCTGAAAATATTTATCAATACCAGAAGTTACTAGCAATTGCTTGAATTGCTGTGGTGCTTGTGGTAGAGCATAAAATTTGCCAGGGTGAACTCTGCTTGGTACTAAATAATCTCTTGCTCCTTCTGGTGAAGAACTTGTTAAAATAGGTGTTTGAACTTCCAGAAACCCTTGGGCAATCATTTGCTCTCTCATAAATTGAATAACATTTGCTCTTAAAATTAGGTTTTTGATGTTTTTATCACTTCTTAAATCTAAAAACCTATATTGTAGTCTTAAATCTTCTCTAACTTCTTGATCTGTGTTTACTTCAAAAGGTAAGTTTTTGGTTCTTTTACCTAAAACTTCTATTGTTTCAAGAGAAACTTCAACTTCGCCAGTCTTAATATTTTTATTTATTGTTGATTCGTCTCTTAGTTTCACAGTTCCAGTAACAGTAACTGTTGATTCGGTTGGTATTTTTGCTATGCTATTTATTAAATCTACATTATCGGCAGACACGATTTGTGTAATGCCGTATTGGTCTCTTAAATCAATAAAAATTATTCCTCCCATATCTCTAGTGGTTTGAATCCAGCCAGCCAGTTGAACTTTTTTTCCTACATCTGATTTATTTATTTCTCCGCATGTATGTGTTCTGTACATTATTTTTTCCTCCAAATTATTTTTGTTTAGTATATATTTTATGAGGTGTTTTGTCAAGAGATAAATATTGTTTTCATAATAAGTTTATGATATAATATTTAATATTGAAATTGTTTTTTTAGGAGGCTAAATTGAAAAAAGTTTTATTCTTGTATCCAATTGAAGAATATATGAATCATGAATATATAGCACCTGCACTTGTACATAATAATAAAATCGAGTTATTAAATGAAACCATTGATGAACGATATAGACAGAAGGGCTATCAGATAAATTTTTTAACTTTTTTAGATTCAAAGCCCTTTGGTGTGGATATAAAGCCAAATGATATATTATTAAAATCAGATATTACTTTTAAACAGCTTCTAACACCTATTGGGGTTGATAATGATGGAGAAACAATTCATAATTACCCAGCAAGTGAATGGATATCACAGCGATTAGGGGAATTTGAAGAATTAGTAGTTTGTGGATTTCATGCTTATGATTGTGTCACAAAAGTAGCAGAATATTTTTATAATATAAATCCAAATACTATGATAGACCTTGAATTAACAGACCTCTTTTCTGAATTATCAAATAGATTTTATTTTAAAAAAGATAATTATAATCCTGCTAATAATTTAGTTTACAATGGAGCTTTGCTTTCCTACATTTCTCATAAACATGCAGACAAAATAAATACAAGTGTCAGAAATTTACTCAGTAAGGAATTTAAATATAGGCTTAATCGACCAGTTTTTCAGTATAAAAAATTTAAACCAGATTTTACAGTAATAACTGCACTACAACACTTAAATAAAGACAATTTTAAAGAAAATAAATTACTATTATTAATGATATTATCACAAATTACTCCAAAAACCTTTAAAAAAACTTTAACAAAAACAGAAAATGAAAGATAAACAAAAGTGTTAAATGAAACAGAACAATTTTGTAATAATTCTCGTTCTTGAAATTACTTTAGGTAAAAGCAGAAAAATCATTGACAAACTTATGTAAATTTAGTATAATCATAGCATGATGAAGTTCAGTGGTTAACCAGAGAGCCAGTGTACTGGCAAATAATCAAAAATAGGAGAAAATACTATGTTAAGAGAATTGTTGTTTTGGGTACGTCTTTGGAAACTTCGGCATAACAAAAAGTTTGAAAAACTTATGCTGAATGATAAATCCATTTCTTTTTTGTTTGAAAAGCTAAAACTCGAGTGTCTCGAGGCGGAAGTTGTTAGCCAAACAGTTGGAATTGGGACAAGGATTTGTATTTGTGTGACGCTTTCCTTAAAAAAGGAAAACGACATTGTTTCGAAGGAAGTTTGGTTTTATATGGAAAATTATAAGGACATACAAATACTTGTAGCTCTTCATCAGTGTAGAAGGGAGAACAAGATTACAGTGGTTCTTAAAGACTCTTTGTTGTATGCAATTACGGGGATACAAATGGTGAATACTATGAATGATCTGGTAATGATTGTTGATGGTATTGACGGTCGCAATGGCAGTAGGAAACCAGTTTTAGAAGGAACAGTAAGAATGTTAAAAATGCGAGACCTACTAGCAGAATTGTTAGTCAGGACGTATACGGTTGAGCACATTCTAACATGGCAAATTTGATTGAAAAAGCATCGGATATTAGTTTTTAATAGTAACCGATGCTTTAACATTTCTAATATAGGCATCGTATATCTCAGTATATGTGGGAACAAATCACATGAAGACGTGATAAAATCATTAAACACCAGCCACTACATTTTCGTAGGGCTGGTGTTCTTTAGTAATTCGTACTTGTTATTTACCCAACTCTCCATTTATCACAGCCCATATGCTGCTAGGCTCTCTATTCATATCCCAAAAAGCAGCACCAGCGAGGTTATTATCTGTAATTATAGAAAGCTTTGCACTCATAGATTGTTCATCTTCAATCCACATTTTCTTAGTATAACTGCCAGATTTCCATTCGGCATAATTTTGTTTTACATCATCTAACCACGTAATCGTAGCTGATTTTGGAACAACATTATTTATATCCTTCATATTTACAACGACATTACCACCTGTGATAATTTTACCAGAAGAATCTACAGTCCAAACTCTGGTATAGAAAGGTAAGCCTAAAATAAGTTTTTCGGCAGGAACTTCTTCAGAGCCGTCAGTTTTTAAAAACTTATTTATTGCAGTCATAATCCAGTTATATCCAGCGGTTGTGCCTGGCTTTGTGCTACTATTTCCGTATTGGTCATATGCCATAAATGCAACGTAATCACAATTTCTTCCGATTACAAGCCTATCAAAACATAGCGACCAGATATCACCACCATCAGGTGCAGTAACATCAACAGAAAGCACAATATTTTTTTCTTTTAAACGAGGATATAATTCTATAATAAATTGTGAAAACATATTTTTATCTTGTGCATACATGGGTTCAAAATCTATGTTGATTCCATCTAAATTATATTGAACAGCTGAATTTATTATGTTATTAATCAATTTTGTTCTTAGTGAATAACTATTTAAAATTTCGCTGGTGACATCAAGCATTGATCCACCATTTATGGATTCATTTGAAATTAATCCCCAAATTTTATAGTTATTGCTTTTTGCCCACTCGATATATTTTTGCCCACTTTCTCCAACTTTATCAACTAATGCTCCTAGATTTGATTTGTCGAGTGCAAATAAGGAAGGTGCAACAACATTAACGCCATCGATTTTCACTCCTGTCCTGTCTGGTGCAGTGCTATAATAATAATCCCAAACCATGTTTATTTTTCCTTGAATCTGCGGAGTTTCAACAGCATTTTCTCTTACTGTAGTTTTGTTTGTTAAGTATTTGTCTGGAACATAGCCTATATTTCCATCATTAGCTCTAATTTTAGACCAACCATTTGTAGATGAAATGAATACAACGGTATCCGAAGTTGTTAATTTTTCAATAGTTCTGGATAAAGTTTTGGCATATGATTTTACACTTACAGTTTTACTAATATTTGCCTTAATTTGTTCTCGTGACAGAGAATCAACAGTTATTATATCCGAGTCTGTATTATAATTAATATCAACACCGTATACATCTTTTAGTTCTGAAAAAGGTAAGTAAATAGTTGCACTTGAATCATTATTTTGAAAGGCACCAGCTTTTAATGTAACTGGAGTGTTGTTTATAGTTATTTTAGCGTTGTTCAATAATAAACTAGCAACTTTTGTATTAGAAGTGGTTACGACCCTTTTTTCAGTAGAATTATAATAAATATCAATATCGAAGAAGTTAGCAATATCTTGTTCAGATAAGAAAATAACACCATCTTTAATTATTATGTTCTTTTTTAGTGCGGTTGTGACATTATTGTTATTTATAATTAAGTTAGTCATTCCAGCAGTGTCACTATTTTTATAATATGGTGCAGTTTTTAATGCAAAATATGTTGCATATAATAAAATAACCACAATTAGTATGTTTCGTATGATTTTGAAATATTTGAATTTTTTCATATTCGGCTCCTTTAATATGCTTTATCATATCACAAAATTTTACAATAGGGAAGAAAAAAAGATAAAATTTTGCAAAAAAAGTATTCCAAATGTGAAAAATATAGTGTATAATAGTAGCTGTAGTGTATTATTATTGAAAGGAGACTTAAAACATGGAAACATTATCAATTATTTGGCTTATTTTAGCGGGAGTTTTCTTTATAGCAGAAATATTTACATTAGGCTTTTTCATTTGTTGGTTAGGCGTAGGTGCATTGCTGGCTATGGTAGTTAGTTTTTTTACAGACAGTATTATTATACAAATAGTAGTATTTGTAATTTCATCTATAATATTAATTTTCAGCACAAAACCATTAGTAAAAAGGTTCGTAGATAGAAAAACCATTCCAACTAATAAGGATAGTTTAATAGGTAAAAAAGGTTTGGTTATTCATCAAATAGATCCTATAAAAAGTAAGGGTCAAGTTAAGTTGAATGGAGAAGTTTGGTCTGCAAAATCTAAAGATAATACAGTTATAGAGGTTGGTAAAGAAGTAGAGGTAGAAGAGGTAATCGGAGTAAAACTGGTAGTAAAATGACATTGTAAAATGTAGGGACACATGATTGTGCCCAGGTCCAGTCTGGACCTCTACAAAAAAATATTTAGGAGGTAAATTTATGGGCGTTTGGTTCTTTTTAATTCTATTGGTCATAGTTGTTATTATAGCAGTAAAAACAATTAAAATTGTTAAACAATCAGAAGTGTATATTATTGAAAGATTAGGTAAATTCCACAAAGTGGCAGATGCTGGATTAACAATAATTATACCATTTTTAGACCAAGTTAGAAGTGTGGTAAGCTTGAAGCAACAAACAATGGATATTCCACCACAAGGAGTTATTACAAAAGATAACGTTACTATAACAATAGATAATGTTGTGTTCTATAAGGTAACGGATCCAGCAAAGGCTGTTTACGAAATTCAATCTTTAAAGAAGGGTATTGAATATTTAGCAATAACAACAATACGTGATATTGTTGGTAAAATGGATTTGGACGAAACATTTAGTTCAAGAGATTCAATTAATGCTCAATTAAGAATGGTATTAGACGAAGCAACTGATCAATGGGGTTGTAAGGTAGACAGAGTGGAAATAAAGGATATCAGCCCACCAGTTGATATTAAAGATGCAATGGAAAAGCAAATGAATGCAGAAAGAAACAAGAGAGCTTTGATATTGCAAGCTGAAGGAGAAAAGCAATCAGCAATTACAATAGCAGAAGGACGTAAAGAAGCGGTAATATTGGAAGCAGATGCTGATAGAGAATCTAGAATTAGAAGAGCAACTGGTGAAGCAGAAGCTATAGTTAAAGTTGCAGATGCTAAAGCAAAAGAAATTCAAATGGTATATGATTCAATGAAAAGAGCAGACCCAACTGACAAAATGGTTCAGTTGAAATCGTTAGAAGCATTGCAAGCAATTGCAGATGGTGCTGCAAATAAGGTGTTTATTCCGTTTGAAGCAACAGGCACGTTGTCATCATTGGGAGCGGTTAAAGAAATTTTTACAGAGAAGAAGTAATTGATTGTGATGTATAAAACGGTTAAAGTTTGCATAAAGCAAACTTTAACCGTTTTAAGCTTAGAGTCGAAATTATTTAATTTCGCTCCAGGTTACCAATACCTGGGGTTGACAGGAATGTAGGGTTTCCTACATTCCGGACATATGACGATGTTATTGTCATAATCTTCTGGATTTTCCGGATTCACGTCTGGACGAGGATCGTCAGGGCTGAACCCACATATCTGACACGGAGATGAATCAATTTTTCCGTGTCCGTGACATTTTGTGCAAATGTCACCATTGGCCATTCTTTGACCATGACAAACTGGACAAGCATCTATCCACCCCATAAAAAACACCTCCAATTGTTTGTGTTTTGCAGTAAAGCCTGCGACTATATATAAAACATCATATTTACATAATATCATAAAATGAAGAGAAAATCAATACTAAAATTACCAAAATTTATGTATTGTAATTTAGATGAAAATATAGTATTATAGAACATGTGGCAAATAAATTTATTCGAAAAAAGTATCACAATAAACAAATTTCTTCATATAATATGTTGTCTAAAAATGGAAGAATTACCAAAATTTATGGGTTGAAATATGACGAAAAACATAGTATTATAGAACATGTGGTGAATAATTGTACTAATAACAATAAAAAAATATCAAAAATTTAAAAAAAAGTGTTGACAACAACTATGAAAAAGAGTATAATTAAAAACGGCACTTATTTTAAGGAGCCATAAAGAGTACATTGAAAAGTAAACAATATCCTTTGAATTAGTAGTTGGATGTTAGTAGTTGGATGTTAGATTTAAGAAAGGCTTTGTAAGCATATTAAATTTGAACATTAATAACATAACATTCAACG
>Ga0123354_10000035_pt1 | contig 99052 bp, 88 predicted proteins | sample TergutLab28metaG_2_FD_97872 | JGI IMG/M metagenome (GOLD analysis project Ga0123354, IMG submission 97872) | Labiotermes labralis P4 segment gut microbial communities from Petit-Saut dam, French Guiana - Lab288 P4 | ecosystem: Host-associated > Arthropoda: Insects > Digestive system > Gut ... | reverse complement strand
TTTTCCCTCTGTTCTAAGTTCCGTTAGGAACGAATTGAAAATCAGCGTAAGCTAAATATGTTTTATATTCCGCCCCTAACGGGGCTTTGGTTGTGGGGGATATTCCCTTCTACCAATATTTCGTCCCTAACGGGACTTTTTTTAGGGGATTTATTCCATATTCTACCAATATTTTGTGCCTAACGGCACATATTTTCAACCCTTGATTCGCGTGATTTATGAATAATTTTTTATTCTTTTATTTTCATAACCCCGTCGTAAACAGCTTTACGCAGTGTTCCTATGGAGTCGTCGGATGAATATTGCCAATACATGGCGCCCAGCAAACCTTTGCTATGTAAATATTCACATTTCAGCGCTATGGCTCGCGGCTCTTCGTAAGAGTGGACAAAATTTCCATCCACATCGGCTAAGTAGGCAGCTTTGGCAATATCGTCCCATTGTTGCGTATAATCGGTCTGGAGATGAATATTACTGAAGCGGACTCCGCGAATTCCCTTACCGCCGAAAGGAATACCCAGCGTTAACTTTTGAGGAGGCATGCCCGAATTAATATGAGCGACTACCGCCTCGTCTACCGAAAGTTCCCAGGTATGTTCCGAACGGTAGAGACCGGCGTTGTGGTAAGGATATGGATCGTTTGTAGGGTTATTCATATCATAAGTCATGATATTGACAAAATCAAGATAGGGTTCTACAGCCCTGAAATCGACATATTTTGCATTGGCTGACGAAGCGAATGTTAATAACTTGTCGCTGCCTATTTCCTCGCGGATGTCACGGCACAATAGGGTAAAATTCTCCGTATCGTCGGGCGATGATGAGATTTTTGCCATTGAACTGGTAGGATATTCCCAGTCCAAATCAATACCGTCCAAGTTGAATTGCTCGACAACACGCCGGCAGTCGGCGGCAAATGCTTTACGATTGGCTTCATCGGCTGCCATTTCGCTGAAACGGTCGCTTCCCCAACCGCCTATGGAAAGTAAAACTTTTAACTCCGGTTTCTTTTCTTTCAAGTCGACCATCAGTTTCAGGCGATCCTCATTATCAATACGCACACCGTTAAACGCATCATTCACATGACCGAAAGAGTAGTTGATATGCGTGATATAAGTAGGGTCGGGAATATCACTATTCCATGATGTGACATAAGCTAACGCCACAGGTTCCGGTATCGGTTCCAAATTTCCGACGTTTCTTGAAGAACATGCGGAGATAATTACTGATAATAATAAAAAAATTAAATACTTCTTCACATTAATAGTTGCGTTCATTTCTTGTTTATTTTGGTTGTTATTATAAAATCCTTAATACTTTTGCAATAAATTCAATAATTTCCTGTCTAACTTGCGACCGTGAAAATCCTCATATTCTACGTCTTTCCTGCCCGAATTAAGTACTCCGAAGTCGCCGCGAAAATTCCATAACGCCCAGCCGATCCCGGCGGAAGTAAAAATATCTAGCTGGTCTTCAAACCAAGCCAGAAATACTTCATGAGGCGTTTCCTTATAGCATCCGCATTCTCCGCAATGAACGCCAATCCCTTTTTTTGCAAGGTCAATCCACGGCTGATAAAATTTTTCCAGCGATTGCCTGTTATATTCTTTTCCGTCGATTATACCGGGCCAAACTGGCATAGGGGAGTCATCGGGATTTTTCCACACCCAGCCTGCACGATAATGTGAAACATAATGAGGATAATATCCGCGGCAACTTTGGGCAATGGGCAAATCTTCCAATTCGGGCACAACCAATGAGCCGCCATCGTTGCCGTCTGCCACTACCAGCCTGTCGGGCGTATGTTTATGAATCACATCTAGGCATCCTTTGGCTACTTTCCGGTAGGTTTCGCCGGGTATAGGCGTTAACGGACAAAATTGGTCATTCATGTCTTCTTTGTAACAAGGCTCGTTCACCAAGTCAAAGCTCAAGTATTGGGGTGAAATGTTCTTGAAGCGTTTAGCCCACATCTCCCAATGGGTATAGAAAGCCTGCTGGGCTTCGTCGTCTTTCCACAAATTAAACGGTTCCTTAAATCCGGCATTGATGCAGAAACCCGGAGCGCGGTGCAGGTTTAAGCTTACATGTAATCCATGCTTGTTAGCTGTATAAACCGTCTTTTCAATTACCTCAATAGCCTCTTCGTTAAATTCAACGGTTTGCTCGGGAGTAATGGGAATGTCGCTGGTTAGATTGTATTTCAGGTATCCGGGATAGGCTATCGAGAGGCGGACAAAGTCAAATCCCCAGTCGGCTATCCATTTGAAATCCTGCTCGGTAGCGGCAAAACGTGAATAGTTAAACGGACGACGGGGCCAGAAAAAATCAAGGATATTGAATCCCCGCCAACGGGGCAGGGTTAATATCTTTTTTGTTTCTGCTTTACAACTGCTTACCCAACCGGGTAATCCGGCAAGAACTAACCCCGCAGCTACTGTTTTTAAAAATTCTCGACGATTGAAATGTTGCATGATATTAGTGATATTTTTGTGTAATTTCAGTTTTCCACCTGAGCGGAACGAATTAAAGAAAAATATTTGAAATATACAAATATATGCCGATAAAAAGGACTATTTTATTTCCCATTAATAATCTGTATCTTCGCGCGATATTAATTATTTAAAACGAAAACATAATAATGGAAACAAAACAGGTAAAAATTGAGGTCGCCGACCCAACCACTCTCGGACTTTTTGGCTTAGCTCTTGTAACGCTTGTAGCCTCATCGCAAAAGCTTGGAATGACAGACGGATTAGGTCTTGTGCTGCCTTGGGCGTTATTTCTTGGCGGATTTGCACAACTTATAGCATCTATATTCGACTTTAAACACAACAACCTTTTCGGCTCAACTGCTTTTGCAGCCTACGGGTTATTCTGGATTGGCATGGGTATGAGCTGGCTTATCCGAATGGGATGCTTTGGCGAAACGCTGGCTGCTTCTGCCGACGTAAAGCAAATGGGGTTCGTCTTTACCGGTTATTTTATTCTTACAGTTGTTCTTACCATTTCCACCATAAAAATGTCGAAAGCAATGTTTTTTCTTATGTCGTTAATCGCGGTCTTATTTTTCGGATTGGCATTAGAGGCTTTTGGATGCGGAAGTATTTGGAAGTTGATAGCGGGAGGTACGGAGTTGGCGATTTCGTTGTTGACGTTTTATGTGCTTGCGGCGAAGTATTTGAATAGTTTTTTTGGACGGGAGATTCTTTGTACGGGGAAAGCTTTTTGTAGTAAATAAATAAAGAAATAAGATTTGCATTCTATTCTATATAATGTCATCCTGTTCGGGATTTGGGAATGGTAACGCCATGACATTTTATAGCGTAGGATGTAAATCCTATGAACTGTTTGCCGTCACAAAATTTTAAGTAAAATTTACAGAAAAATATAAATTAAATCTACTCAAAGACAATAGTTTCGAATCTAAATAGGTAAAATATTAAAAGAATAAATTATGAATGAACTATCAAATATTCAGAATCTTGTTTACGAAGTCAAGGGGAAAAGCATCATGTTGGACTTCGATTTAGCTGCGATATATCAAGTAGAAACAAGAAGATTAAAAGAACAAGTCAGGCGCAATATAGAGCGTTTTCCTGATGATTTTATGTTTCAGTTGTCTAAATCCGAATGGAAGGAGGTTATCGCAAATTGCGACAACCTGCCGGAAAACATAAAATATAGTCCTATAACACCATTAGCATTTACACAAGAGGGGGCGCAATGTTATCGGGCGTATTGCGATCTCCTGCTGCAATAGCTGCAAATATTAGAATTATGCGAGCTTTTGTGTTTGTCCGTCAACTCATACTTAACCCGCCTGTCAATGAAGTCAAAGAGTTGCAAAATGAAGTCAAGGAGTTAAAACAACACCTCGAAGAAATTTTTACCGACTATAACGACATCAATGAGGATACCCGTATGCAGCTTGAACTTATCAATGAAACACTGGCAGAATTGCAAGTCAAAAATAAAGAGCTAAACAAGTCTCGTGTTCCGATTGGGTTTCACTCTTCGAAGTATAGGTAGAGAAATGAGGGATGAAAGATGTGTTTTTAACAAACAAGCTATGTTTTTGATGCGTTGACCCTGACATTGTTTTGTGATATGTTGGTGCTTTCCTATTGTGTATAACAGTATTCATAACCGGGAGTCCTGCAAAAAAAGAGCCGAATTAGGTCGATATCAACGATGATACTTGCTTGAAAATATACTAATCGTTGTGTTTTTTGCTTAAATTTTAGTTGTTTTTATACAATAAAGAAAAAACTCTCTACGTTAAATTTATATAATTATCACCATTTAAATTCTGATATTATGAGAACACATTTTCTTATATATTTTTTGCTGTCCTTTTTCTATATTACAAACCTATACTCCTCTAATTACAGGTTTGAACATTTTTCGATGGCGGACGGTCTCTCGCATACCCACGTTCAGGCAATCTGCGAAGACACAATTACCGGTTATCTTTGGATTGCAAGCAAAAACTGGCTCACCCGCTATGACGGTTACCAGTTTAAAATATATGGCAAAGACAAGTTTTTGGATGCTGCTAATCAAGCCAGTGTCACTCAAGCTAATGTCGTATCCAATATTATTCAAAAGAAAAATGGAGACCTGCTGGTGGCAACGGAAGAAGGTGGTATTTTTAAATTAGACCCACTTACAGACAAATTTGTATCTTATGATAACAACAAATGGTTTTCCCAACGAATCCAACGAATCTATGAAGACGACCTTGGCTGCTTCTGGGTTGGGCATGTTAAGGGAGGAGTCGAAGTCTGGAATAAAAATTTGAGCGAACGAAAAGATTCAATTCCAACAGGTTATGTCAATAATATATATGAAGACTCACTATATGTCTGGGTCTCGCACAATGACGGACTACTTAAATATGATAAAAGGGAAAAAGATGATGAAAAGAGAGAAGAAGATACGACTTTTACATTTTCAGACAAAAGAGTTCCAGACAAAAGAGTTAGTGCTGTTACCGAATTCGGCAATGATATGCTTTTGGTTGGCACAAATTTTGGATTATACTTTTTAAATAAAGAAAAAGGAACGTCGGAAAAAGCCTTCTTCAAAGGCTTGACAAATAATAGCATTTATGTAAAAGACATTCTTAGGATTAAAGATTTTATTTTTATCGGAACTACGGAAGGCTTGTATATCTATTCCGTCAATAATAGTGAATGCGAATCTATTCAGGCATACGAAAATCAGAAAGGTAACCTTACCTCCCCAATAATAACCTGTTTCGGTCATAGTAAAAAAGCGGAAATATTGTGGGTAGGGCTTTTGCACTCAGGCATGGATAAACTGTATTTAAATAAACCGATTTTCAAATACAGAACCGATTATAAACCTACCGTATTCGCAGATTCTGGCAAATTGAAAGACAGGGAAAAGATGCGCCTTTGCAAATACGAAAGCAAGGAATCCAATCCTAATACAATCAATGTTATTTATTGGGATGAGAAACGTTCAACCTACTGGGTTGGTTTTGAAAATGGAGAAATAGTCGAATTGGACAAAGATGGAAATTTTAACAAAACTTGGAATATAAGGCGCTCTATAACAGGCATTATCAAAAACATTGATGAAACGTTAATACTAAGCACTTGGGACGATGGGCTTTACCATTTAAAGAAAGGTGAAATATATCATAATTTTCATCCAGGCTCTATAAAATTTCATGAGTCAAAAAAAGAACCATTAAAAAAAACAAACATTCAACACATGATAAAAGACAGCCGAAACCGGATATGGCTTGCCACGACCGACGGCGTGGTGCGTATAGAAAAGGGCAAACAGGATACAGTTTGGCAGATCGCGGATGAATCCCGTATCTGGTTCCTTTTCGAAGACAAAGGAGAAACCATGTGGGCAGGGACTCATAATGGGCTTGCGAAAAAGGAAGCCAACGAAAATACTTTCAGCGTATGTAGTGATACAGTTCAGAACGAGGTAATCATAAAAAATCACATCTCTTTCATTGCTCAAGCCGGAGAAGACAGTTTGCTCTGGGTAGCCACTCACGGAGGCGGAGTAAGTCTTTTCAATAAAAATTCAATGACAGTTATCAACACATATACCAAAAAGGGAAATGGTCTGCCAAGCGATGTGATACGGTCGCTGGCGTTCAACAAGGATAACAATTTGTTGTGGATAGCAACCGATGCAGGTCTTTGTTATATTGAGCCCAAAAAAATGGGACAGGAATCTTCCAACACTGCAAAAGCCATTATTTTCAACAAAACGCAGGGAATAATCCCGTCCGGCGAATACCAGATCCGTTCCTTTTGCCGAGGAATGGGTGGAGAACTGTGGTTTGGCGGAGTAGACGGGTTGAATATCATTGACGGAAATGAAAAAGACAGTATACAAAAATACAAAATAACTATTACCGATTTTTGGTTGCGGAATAAAGAGAATGAAGAAAGAGAAGATACGCTGATTCGAAAAGAAACAAATAAACTAAACGATATTGTTAACATTAAATTAAATCGTGGAGACCAAATTTCCATGCAAGTTGCCGTAATTGATTTTCGATACAATAGTGATTACAAGTATGATTATTTTGTTAAAGAAGAATGTCAAGATTGGAACATTTATAGTTTTCTTAAATATCTTTGGGCAAATTTTAGTCCTTGGGCAAAACAAGATATTTCATGGAAATCAATAGATGAAGAAAATCGAATTCTTGACTTACGCTATTTGAATTCTGGTAAGCATACGGTAACAATACGAGCAAATACAAATTACAAAAAAATAGATGAAAGAAATATTTCTCTTGACATCAAATGTCCTTGGTGGCAACATCTATTGTTTTGGGTAATAATTATAATGATTGTAATACTTTTTTTTAGATTTCTTGTGAAATACAAGAAGGAAGCAAAAAAAGCAGAAAAAGAAAAGAAAAAAGCAGAAGAAGAAAAAAATGTTTTGGATTCAGCGTTAGAAGCCATTGATAACATTTTTATATCTACACAAGAGATAGAGACTATGAATATGAATGAAGAAAGAGCTGTACAGAAATTGGTTCGGGTTCTTTTTAAAAAGTTAAATCCTACTTTTAATATAGATGTTTTGGGTGTTGGTATTTCCAATTTCTATATCAAAGAAAAAAAGAAAGAAAGTACAGAGGAAGAAAAATTAAAATTTCTGATTATTTCCTCAAAAGGAGAAGAAATACTTTATGAACACCCTCTGACAAACAAAAAAAATAAAATAACTTTATGTTTCAGAAATAAAGAAAAAATAATTTACGATGGATACGATGAGGATTATAATGTGGAAAAAATATTATCGGAAAGCTATGAAATAGATACTGTTTCGAAAATCTACTTTCCTTTGTACGACAATGATAAACCAATGGGGGTCATTATGATGCAATCATTTAAAGAAAAAGCGTTTAAAGAAAAGAAGAAACTGATTGAACATATATCGTTTCGTATAGAAGTAGCGTTAATTAAATTATTACGAGAAATAAAAAAATATGAAACGTTGTTAATGTCTGACACATTTAATTCAATTCTTTTCCATGACGTATCTCCGATTATTGGATTAAGAAATAGAGGAAGTTATTTATCTTATCATTTAAGGGAAGTAAACGAATATTATAAGAAGGATGAAGAAAAAATGAAAGAGCACCTAAATCAATTAAAAGTTTATTCAGATAGATTAAAATTTATTTTTGAAAATTTGGATTATCATGATGATAAACAGATTAAAAAATTACCTTTAGAAGATACTGATTTTGAATTGCAAGAACTTTTTGCTCATTTGGAATATTTAGCATCCGATTTAATTGATGTAAAAATAAAATTTAATGAGGCTAATAATTACCGAGTACATGCAGATAAGCGATTAATAGAAATTGTATTGCGAAATTTAATTCAAAATGCGACTAATGCTAAAGTAGAAGGCAGGCAACATACTATTTCAGTCTCTGCATCAGAAAAAGATGATTTTATTTGTGTGTCGGTAGAAGATACGGGAAAAGGGATGTCTGAAAATGTTAAGAATAAAATTTTCAATGTTAAAGAGAGAATAGCTGAAAAGCGAGGTATGGGTTTATGGATTTGTCAATATATTATGAAACTGCATGATGAAAAAAAACATAAAGGATGTCGTATATGGGTAGAAAAAACGAAAGAAGGAGAAGGTTCGACATTCTGCTTCACGATTGAAAAAGCATCATTATAAATCTAATAAATAAAAAAAGAGATGGGAACAATAAATGAAACAATAAATAAAACAATAAATGTGATTATTGTGGATGACGATGTCTATGGATCTACAGTTACCACAAGACTTTCTTTAGAAAAAGATTCTTCTATTAAGATAATAGAAACTTTTCCGGATGAAGATAAATTATATTCATATTTGGATGAATTAGAACTCCAAAATAAAGAAAAACCGGATGTTATTTTGGTAGATATGTGCTTTGTGAATAAAAGATATGCAGAAGGTTTACATATAACCAAAGAATTAATAAGACGATATGATAACAAATTTAAGATAATTGTTTATAGTGGGTTTTATGATGAATACTATGATGATAATGCAGAACTGATAATGCGAGTTATCAAAGCCGGCGCTAAAAGTTTTATTAGTAGAAATGCAAATGAGGAAGATATTAGAAGAGCTGTTATTCGTGTCGCAAGAGGAGAAAATTTGTTTTTTAATGAACCGATACTAAAAATAATATTGAGAGTGTGTTTAGACCAGTTAGAGGATAAGAAGATTATCAAACCTGAGCAAGTTCTGGAAGATTTGATTCAAAAAATGAAAGGGGAAGATAAAAAAATTAAAAAAGAAAAAATTATACCTCTTATTAAAAAGTTTGCTCAAGGTCTGACAGATGGTGAAATTGATAAAGAGGGATTTGGTAAAACAACAACAATTGGAAATCATCAAAAATTCATTTCAAAAATGCTAAATTGTAGAAATAAACGAGAGGCTATTATTACAAGAGCTGTACAAGAACAACTTATTAATTTAAATGATATTGAAGTTGCAATTGAAAAGTAAAAAGAATGTAATGTTGTTTTATTTTGCTTAATTTCAATGAGTTACTTTCTCCTGTTCAAAGTTATAAGTATTTTCATACATTTATTATGGTAAATCTTCCATTAAAAATGGTTTAAAATATCTTATTGGGGTAAATATATTACCTCCATGAAATTTTTTTTATTTGTTGCGATAAATCTTCCATTAAAAATGGTTTAAAATATCTTATTGGGGTAAATATATTACCTCCATGAAATTTTTTTTGTTTGTTGCGATAAATCTTCCATTAAAAATGGTTTAAAATATCTTATTGGGGTAAATATGTTACCTCCATGAAATTTTTTTTGTTTGTTGCGATAAATCTTCCATTGAAAATGGTTTAAAATATCTTATTGGAAATAAATACATTACCTCCATGAAATTTTTTTGTTTGTTGTGATAAATCTTCCTCTGAAAATGTTTTAAATATATTTTTATTGGAATAAATAGTCCGTTTGCGAAAATTTTCTCCCCATATATTTGCCTCACCTTGTCAAAGCAACATTGAATCTATCCAAAAAAGAAAGGGGGAAACAAAACGAAGGTAGGAGGATGAATCTTTGGCAAAGATAATAAATTTTAAAGTCATACCAAATAAAGCATAAAAGTTATGAAACAGACTATTTTAACTATTTTAATTTTTGTAATGACTTGTTCATTAGGTATTGCAGAGATTCTTGCTCTTAAAGAGCAAAGCACAACTGACGCACTAAGAAGATCAAATGCAGCAGCAAATGAATATCTCAATAAGGCATGGGAAGAACGTTTCGATTCAACCGGAACAGAGGTCCGTGAAGCTGGCGGTGTCATTACTTGGGATGGAAAAGAATTTAAAGTTAGAAATTATAAAAAATCTGACAACTGCTGCTCTATAAGTCTTGATCGGAATGTTGGAAGAGATAAAGGAATAGTGAGGGGAGAGTTCCATACGCACCCTTATAGCAAAAGTGAAGGTGCATACACAGGAGTTGCATTTTCAGCAGGGGATATTCTTTTTATGTTACGCAATAGAAAAAAAAACTATGTGATGATCGTTCAATCTGGTGAAAAGAGGTTCGCGTTAGTCATCGAAGATGTAAAAAAAGTAAAAAGATATTCCCGAAAAAATTCTGAAGAAAAAATTAGAAAAACTTATCAGAAAGCGCTTGAGAATGCCGAAGGAACTTTCCCTGAAAAGGTCAAGGATTGGGTCATAGATGTGTTGGGAACGAATAGCGGGCTGAAATTTTACGAGTTTGACAGCGACAATGAAAATTTTACAGAAATTACATCCTCAAGAAAATAAAAAATTACTACATTTGCCCAATGTTGTAATGCTTAGTGTATTTGCAGCAACAAGTTTTGTTGATCAGTAATGAAAAAGATAATTATACTTATAAGTTTTTGTTTTGGTTGTTTATATACATTCCCTCAAACAAAAAATAAAAAGAAAATGGATGATATTTTGCAAATATCGTATAGTGATTATGTCGGTAAGGAAGTATTTAACCTGCTATTGAATGATAACATCAGATTATATCAGGATTTTGTTTTCTTCGATAGTAGACCGGCTGTATTAGCCGGTGCGATAATAAAAATGAACAAAAATATTTATTTAAAAATTTATACTTCAAAGCTAAAATACCTTGTTCCATTTAATGAAAATATGAAATGGGATAAGCAACTTTTTTATAAAGAAACAATAAGTCGAATTAGGGTTTATCAAAATGATGTGTGTATAATAGACACGGAAAAGTAATGCCGCAAATTGGCGTACAAATTTCGCCATAAAAACAAAAAACGGTTCGAGCGTTTATAATAATTTTGATAGTTAGCAGATTATTTTGCCGATGCCCGTCGATAAATTCAGTAAATCAATCGTTTTGTTTTTGTAAAATTTATATTTATTCACTATGTTTTTTTGCGGATAAAGTGATTTTTAATGCATTATAAATTAGACAAATTTGGATTAAATTTCAAAACTCCAGAGAAAAATGAAACTAACCTCCGGAAAATCACTTTGCACCATATAACCCAAATCAACAAGAAAAACACCCCTCCCTTCTCTGTTTATCCTAATTTAGAATCATTCTAAATTACAGAAAAAACGCTAAAATAATTTTATAAACCTACAAAATGCTTTATTTTTGTGCACAAATTTTTTTTTAAACTAAAACAAATAAAAATTATGGCTTACGTAATTAATGAAGATTGTATCGCATGTGGATCTTGTATTAGTGAATGTCCGGTAGAAGCTATTTCAGAAGGCGATATTTATTTAATTGATCCGGAAAAATGTAGTGATTGTGGAACTTGTGCGGACGTTTGTCCTACAGGCGCCATTTCTCCGGCTTAATCTTATATAATCAAAGAAACGGGAAGGATGATCGGGAGGTCATCCTTTTTTGTCTGAACTGTCTTGAACCAGGATTTTTACAAGATTTACAGGATTGCCAAGATTATTAAAAACTAAATCTTGATAATCCTGTAAATCTTGTAAAAATCCTGGTTCAAGACTTTAATTTCCGAATCCGTCTTCTGGCATAAATAAGCTGCGCCCTGATGATAACCTCCATACTTACGCTTTTTCCGACCAATACTTTCAGTCCGGCGGGAACTACCTTTACGTGTATCTCCTTCTCTTTTTCCACCGGATCGCCATCTATGTGAAACGATCCCGCCTTTTGCCTTATAAGCGTTATCTCCTTTGCCCTTATAATGGAAATATGTTTACTTCTGTCTATCTCTTTTTGAAACAGGAGAAACGCTAACCAGGGAATTTTGAAAAAAGAAAAAGGTTTTACAATGCAGACGTCCAGCATTCCGTCTGACGTGCTTGCATGGGGAGCGATGAAAGCGTTGTTTCCATACTGCGAAGCGTTGGCGAATGTGACCAGAAACGCTCGTTGCGTAATTTCAAGCTCATCGTTTTTCAGTATATACTTGTAAGGCTTGTAATGGATGTATTCTTTGAAGATAATTTTCAGATAAGTAAAAAAACCACGTTTTCCCTGTATGGCAAACAGATGACTGATGTGTGCATCAAAACCAGTGCCGCAGGTACAGAAAAATTTACTTTCGTCGACTAATCCATAGTCTATTGACTTAACGATGTGGTGATTAATTTGCTTCAAAGCTCTTTTGGTAAACAGAGGAATCCGGAGATGACGCGCCAAGCCGTTTCCCGATCCGAATGGAATGATACCGAAAATAACGTTGGTGTGCACCAGTTCCGAAGCTATTTCATTCATTGTCCCGTCGCCGCCGCATGCAATCACGTATTTATAATTTTCTTTTACAAAACGGGCGGCTAATTCTCTTCCATGTCCTGCGTATTGCGTATAAACAATGGTTGGGTTAAAGCGCTTCTTGTCCAGTATTTTTTCGATTAATACCGGCAAATCCTCCTTTCTGGTTGTTCCCGAATTCGGATTAATAATAAAAGCGATCTTTGATTTCCCCATTTCCTTTCGTTTTTCAGAACAAAAGTAAAAAATATTACCGATATTTGCACACATAATCTATTTGGAAAGTAAATTTTAAGAAAACATGAAGGAAGAATTACTACATTATGTTTGGCAGTATGGGTTATTTACGGCGAAACCACTAAGAACGACAAACGGAGAAGAAGTTGAAATTATCGATTGCGGTAGAAAAAATGAGGATGCGGGTCCCGATTTTTTCAATGCGAAAATCAAAATCGGCGGGACTCTTTGGGCAGGGAACGTGGAAATACATCTCTCTTCTACCGATTGGAATCACCATAATCATAGCAAGGATAAATCGTATAATTCCGTGATTTTGCACGTGGTTGAGAGAGCGAATTACACGATTTACAGGCAAAATGGAGAAGAGATTCCGCAATTGGAGATAACAGTCAGGAGCGATATAAAAGAGCGGCATGAGTTGTTGCTGGCATCAAAGGAGTGGATTCGGTGTGAATCATTATGGTCAGGGCTTCCTGTCGAATTTGTCCGGCTGCATCTCAACAAATTGCTTCACGAGCGCCTTATCCGCAAAACGGATGCGATATTAAAGCATCTGGCTCAAAATAACAATAACTGGGAAGAGACTTTTTATGTTTTCCTTGCCCGGAATTTCGGGATGAATACAAACACGCTGCCGTTTGAAATGTTGGCGAAATCGCTTCCTTTCTCTTTTCTGGGGAAACATAAGGATAACCTCGTGCAGATTGAAGCGTTGCTTTTCGGGCAGGCGGGACTGTTGAACGGGGAGGCGGAGGATGAATATTTCCGGTTTTTGCGCAAAGAGTATGCTTTTTTGCGTCAAAAGTTTTCCTTGTCTCCGGTTGATCCGTCGCTGTGGAAATTTTCCAAGATGCGTCCGGTGAATTTTCCTCAAGTCAGGATTGCCCAGTTTGCGGCATTGATTCATCATTCCGGCAAACTGTTTTCTCAATTATTGGAAACCGGCGATCTTGTGAAGCTTCGCAGTTTTTTTCTACATAAACCGTCTGCTTACTGGGAAGATCATTATTCTTTCGGAGAGGTTTCGCCCAAGCGCAGGAAAGTAATCGGGGAGAAAAGCATTGATGTTTTGTTGATCAATGCCGTAGTTCCTTTTTTATTTGCTTTTTCCATAAAAAAAGATCTTCCCGATATAATGGAGAGGGCTTACATTATATTGGAAAAAATCGCTCCCGAACAAAACAGTATTATCGAAAAATGGAAGTTTTTGGGAATAAATGCAGAAAGCGCTTACGACACGCAAGCCCTTTTGGAATTGAAAAAACAATATTGTGATGAGAAAAAATGCCTCCAATGTGGAATTGGGCATCGTTTATTGAGCAAAGGTGCGTTGTTGTAGAGACGGGGCGCGCCCCGTCTCTACCGGTTTGGCACACACATATTTTTATTTTAACTGGAACCTAACAGGCAACGTAAACCTTGCCCGAACAGCTTTTCCACGTTGTTTTGCCGGATTCCACGGTGGCATCGCCGAAACTACCCGGACAGCTTCCTTATCAAGATTCGGGTCGGCTCCGCGTACTACTTGCACATCAACAATTTTACCGTCTTTATTTACAACGAATGAAACATATACGGTTCCTTGTATTCCGTTTTCCTGTGCAATAGTAGGGTATTTGATCGTTTTGCTTATAAATTCCCGCATAGCCTTTTCGCCTCCCGGAAAGAATGGTTGCTCTTCTACGATGGTGAAGATTTCATCCTCATGTTCTTCTTCAGGAGGGGCGACATTCACAATTTGAGGTATTATGACCGGAGCATTGTCATTGTCCTGAGAAGCAATAGTAGGCGCTTCCGTCTGCACATTGTTGTCCACGATGTTTAAAACTTCCTCAACCACGGCAGCGGGCGGCGGTGGAGGCGGAGGCAGGTTATCCTGTACGGTTTGAGCAACCATCTCTTCTTCTCCCTCTTGGAGGAAACTGTCATTAACTTCAATCTTTTTTATTTCCGTTTGTGTCCATTCGAGAGCGATGTACAGAAACGAAAGAACCATTACCAGTCCTATCAAAACATACATGGAACGCTTGTTTTCCAAATCGGCTTTAGGTGACTTTTTTTCTTCCATTTTTTATGAATGTATTACCTTAGTTTTTCTTTCGGGCAAATGTAAGATAAAAATTTTATTTTGCACACGTTTTTTAATAAAAAATATTCTAATTGATAACTTGCAGGTTGGAATACTCTTTTGAATAGTGTAGCATTTGTCCTGAAAAGTCTTCGTTATATTCTATTTTTATATCAATTATATTGCCGTTTTTGTCTGTAACCGGCTTGTAAACAGGATTGACAAAGCCTTTATATGGGGCTAATCCCAATGTATTATAGCGTTCTTTTACTTCCTTGTGCAGTTCGGGATCGACTTTCACGCCGTAGGTTTCGACCAATTCCTTAGCGGCGCTGAAGTCTCCTTCCGACTTGATGCGTTGAACTTCGGCAAGTAATTGTCCGATCAAAGCTCGCATTTTTTCGTAATCGTTGATCACAACGTATGTTTTTCCGTCTCTTTTGGCAAATTCTACCACGCGATCGTTTTTTCCTTTTTCCAATACCCACCGCGCAATAAGCTGGCGGTTTCTCATGTGCGACTCCTCAATTTGGTTACCCAATTCGATTCGGGTAAGTTGGGTCATGAGTCCGTTCATCATGAAGCGGTAGTATTCGGACTTATAGGCTTCCATGCTTGGCAACAAGCTAAGTTCGACCATTTTCGGATCGGGAGCGTAGTATAACCCGAAGAGGTCAGCCCGGGTCTCTTCTATCGTCGCTCCGTATGCTTTTAACACATCCTGACTTACTCCGGGCAGTAGTTGCCCCGAACCATGTCCCAGACATTCATGCAGATCCGTATGGATATTGTCGGTGATGAAGCCATATTCGTTCAGCAACCGGATCTCTTCGGGACTCCACGCAAACTCTTCTTTGAATCCGTTTCCTTTGCTTGCTTTATCATAAGCTTCGGTTATGTTTTCGACCGTTACGGATTTAGAGCCGTGCATTTCTCTTATCCAGTTGCTGTTCGGAAGGTTAATTCCTATCGGGGTAGGAGGGAAGCAGTCTCCTCCAAGCATGGCGGCGGTGATCACTTTTGCGGAGACGCCCTTTACCTCTTTTTTCTTGAAACGGCTGTCGACAGGCGAATGATCTTCAAACCACTGGGCGTTTTTGCTGATAATTTCCGTCCTTTTGGTGGCTTCCATGTTTTTGAAATTGACGATGGATTCCCAACTGGCTTTAATCCCCAGTGGATCGCCGTAGGTTTCGATAAATCCGTTGACAAAGTCAATGCGCGAATTCAAATCCTTCACCCAATGTATGCTGTATTCGTCAAATGTTTTTAAGTTTCCCGTGTGGTAATAATCAATGAGGGTTTCGATCACTGATTTTTGCTGCTCATTTTCCGTCACTTCTTTTGCTTTTTCCAACCAATAGACGACCTTTTCGATGGCAGGGGAATACATGCCTCCGATTCTCCACGTTTTTTCTGTGATTTTTCCGTTTTCTTTTATCAATTTGCTGTTTAAGCCGTAGGAGACAGGAGTCGGGTCGTTCGGATTTTTCATTTCATTATAGAATTGCTCCACTTCCGCTTCGGTCACTCCTTCGTAATAGTTATTAGCCGAGGAGATAATTAAATCCTCTCCATGCGTTTGGTTGACTCTTTTTGAATAGAGATTCTTGTCGAAAATGACGGGGACAATCGTTCCCAGCAGCGCATCCACATTGTTGCGGTAGGCATACAAAGGAAGGGATTCTACCGGAATGGAACGCACAGCTTCTTCGAAAAAGAGCTGTTCAAATCCGGGTTCGAATTTATCCATTCCGTAATGGTGATGAATGCCGTTGGAAAACCATACTCTTTTCAGGTAGGTCTCCAGTTTTTTGAAATTATCGGAATCCCGGTCGCCTTTGTAATTTTCATATATTGCCTCAAGCGTTTTCCGGATAGTGAGATTATATTTGTTGTTTTGATCGTATAAGATATCCCTTCCTTCGGTAGCCGCCTGTGAAAGGTAATAAATCAGCGTTTTTTGCTTTAAACTCAACTGCTCAAATCCGGTTACTTGGTAACGCAGTACTTCCACGTCTGCAAATCTGTCTACCGAATAAGAAAAATTCTCGTTGTTGGCGCACGTAGAGACGGGGCGCGCCCCGTCTCTACAACCGCATGTTGTTAATGAATATGCTATCATTAGTAAGATTATGTTTTTTTTCATTCTTTATTTTTTACATCTACATTTTCTTCGAAATCCCATTTCCCCTTTTCTAATGAGAAAGCATCATAAGTAAAATCGGGACCGTAGTGGGAATACACATTTGTATAGACCGCTTCGGGGGGTACCAGGTGGTCGAATATTATTTTTTTCCTTTGGTTGTCGTAGGTTAGGGATATTTTTGCTTCTGCGCTATATTCCAAAACAAAACGTTGCAGGAGTTTGTTTTTCTGTTTTAATACCGGTTTGCCGAAGGTGGCGTTTCCCTTTTCGTCGAAATTCAATATTTCAATGAGTTTATATTCGGAGGCGGCGTTATTTCCCGCCCATCCCAAAAGGAGATAATAATTTTCCTTCTTGTATTTTACCGGGATAATTTTGTAATACAACGCGCCGTACCAATCATTCGAAGATATCTGTTTATTGTTTAATGGTAAATAAGCTTCGTTTTTAATCTTAAGCGGAATTGTTTTGATGGTTTTGTTTTTCAGTTTGTACTGGATAAATCCTCCATAGTCGTGTGTTTTATCAGCAAGAGGATAATTCCACGTATATATTTTTACTTTGCCGTCATCCGAGAAAATTTTTCCAACAAAATTTAATGAGGAATAGGGATTTGAGAAAGAAGCAGGATTTTTCAGCTCTTCGGTGAAGAGTTTCGTTATTTTATCATGCAGCTCTTTTTTCTTTTCATCCGAAACGCTTACATTCAATGAGTCGAATAAAGCGGCAATCCGCTTTTCATTATCCGAAACAGAAATTGGTTGTCCAAAAAGCGGAAAGAATAGTAGTGAAAATAAGATGGGAAATATATATTTCATTGTTATTTTATTCAGATTTTTCACCGTAGCATACGCCCCATTACTACGCCCTGTGTACATCCAGTTATACATCTTGACGTTTACGATTATATGCCCAATGTTGAAAAGGGCGTATGCGATACGCCCCTACGACATTCAACAATCCAGAAGAATTCTATTTTCCTCCGCAAGCTTCCTCATGTTGAGAATTGCGTATCTCATTCGTCCCAAAGCTGTGTTGATGCTTACTCCCGTATTATCGGCGATTTCCTTGAAACTCAAGTCTTCGAAATACCTCATTCTCAGTACTTCTTTTTGATTTTCGGGGAGATGCTCCATTAGTTTTGTTACATCTGTAAAAATCTGTTCCCGCACCATGCAGTCTTCAATACTCTCATCATACAATTTTGAGTTATTGAACAGATCAACACCTGATTCTTCGTTCGAAACCGTATTTTCATTCCGTTCCCGTCTGAAATAATCAATGATGAGGTTGTGGGCAATACGAGTTATCCAGGCAATAAATTTGCCTTTTTCCGTATACCGTCCTTGTTTGATGGTGCTGATTGCCTTGATGAAAGTTTCTTGAAACAGGTCGTTAGCTATATCCCTGTCTTTTACCGAGTGGTAAATGTAGGAAAATACTTTACTTTTGTGCCGTAATAATAAAACATCAAAAGCATCGTTTCTATTATTGACATACAGTCCGACCAATTCTTCATCGGTCAATCTTTCTAACACTTCCATGATCTTTGTTATTAAGTTCAGAGTAAGAGTATGTCAATAAGCAAAATGTTTTAAATTCGTAATAATTTGTAATTATTTCAGATTACAAAAATAGGGAATAAAAATGATTTTTTGAATCTATAATTGTTAAATTTTATAAAATTGAATATGGGAGGATAGGGAGGCTGTGTCAAAAGAACACGGATGACGCGGATTTTCACAGATTTTTATATAGATGACAATTAGATGTATATCAAATTTCTATCTGTTTATTATCTGTGGGAATCCGTGTCATCCGTGTTCTTTTAACACAACCTCAAGTAAGCTGCTTACTTCGGCTGGTGCATCATCAAATCCTCAATAACGGTTGTGAGTTCTTCTTTCGGCATTTTCCAAACCAGAAGTTCATGTGTTCCGTTCGGGTCATCCACCCAAGTGCTCTCGCAATTTGGAGCTACAATCATGCGTCCTTTGAGCGTCCCGAAATAATCCTCGCAGCCGCGCACTCCAACCAGAGTGGCAGTCTGATCCCAACTGTTACGTCCGTCAACATCAAAAGTCAGACCCATTGCAAATGCGTCTTTCACCGGGCTGTTTGTTATATCGGATGCTATCAATCGTTTACCGGTCAGGATTGCCTCGCCTATTTCAAATCCACTTATCAGAACCGGAGTAGGCCATTGTCCGAACACGGTCATAGAGGCGTCGTTATCGGTACAAACATTAAACTCATATCCTTGTGGAAATCTACCCGCCATAGAGATCAGAAGCTTCACCTTTTGCTTCACTAATGCCATTCCGTCCAAATCGCTGTAGGCGTCGGGACCCGATTGCAATAAGGCGGCTGCGTTGGTGAGAAATCCGACGGTGATGATATGCACGCTGTTATCGGGCTGGCTGCTCAGGATTTTCCGGTAAACCGATACGGCGTCCGGAGCATCTTCCGCCCGTTTTGTTTCATGATAATACTGTTTCGGTAAAGTTACCGCCCAATAGTCCTCTCTTTCTTTAAATCTCTCTTCAACTATATTAACTCCCTTGCGCGGAGCGCCCAGAGGAATATCCGGTCGTCCGAAATAGCGGTTAACTATTTCAATACACGGCACCGTGTTCGTATACATGTTGGACGAAACAGTGGCTAAAATTTTTGCTTCGCCCATGTCGGCAAAGGCGTGCAACATGGCTAATGCTCCCACGTCGTCATAATCTGGTCCCATATCCGTGTCGAAGATGACCGAAACGGGTTCCGGTTGTTGTTGCTGTTGTTGTTTCTGTTGCTGTTGTTGACAGCCTGTAAAAAGCAGGCATAACAGACTGGTTGAAATCCAAAATAGTTGTTTCATTTTCTTGATTGTTTTTGTTATTGTGTTTTTCTGTTTCTCTAGATTGCAAATATACACAGAAAACTGATATTGAAGACGCTCTTACGAAAAAAAATCAGGTTGTTGTAAAACCATCGTTTTGCAAAAGCGCCGTTATAGAGACTTATTGTTTAATTAACCTCCAATACTTCCCACTTCGGAAGTTTCGGAAATTTGTTGTGCGGCTCTGCTTGATACCAGAAGACTACGGAAGAAATATCCGACTGTTGCGGCAGATAACGCCAGCCGTGTCGCCATCCCAGATCCTGCATGGTGATTTTCAAATCTTTTTCAAAACGTACCGGATCAGTGATATGCCAGCGGTACAGACCGAAACGTTGTTGAGAGCGATAAGTTCCATCGGGACGAATTACCTGATGCAAGCCGGCATAAGGCGTGCAAAATTCTTTGTATTGTCCGTCGCGGTCAAAATTGTAAGAGCCGCAAAAATAATCCTCGGTACCTGTTCCGCAAATTGTCGGAAACTTTGTGTCGCCATCCATGAAAAATTTGATTTCACCTTCGCCCCACCAACCGTTGTTATTAACGCCCCAAGCCATGTAAACGCCGACGAAATGACCTTTTCCTTTGATGTTATCAACAATGGTGTAATCGGACGTCACGTTTGGATTGGTCCGGCGCCACTGTGCATGAAAATAAGCGGCGTCGTTCGGCACCTCAGTCAAAGTATAGTCGATCTGATAATACAATGTCATCTCTTCCATTTCGTTGATGTTTTCCATGGTAATTTTACATTTTTTCCGGAAAGGCATCGTCCAATAGCAATTGAATGCGCTGCCCGGATTCACACAAATTGCAAGCGAACTCAACGGTGCATAAACTCCCCATCCCATGGCAAAGAAATCGCCGACAGGACATTCGACCGAAGGTTCTTTTTCGTCATCCCAATAGATCCGGATAATAGTAAAGCGCCAGTTTCCGGTAGGAGTCATCCAAATGTGTTGAATCGCTCCCGGACCTTCGATTTCAGCAATCGTAAATGTTTCTTTGGGTGCAATCTTGATGTAAGGATTCACTTTCCAACCTTGTCCCAGATCGCGTGCGGCATAAGAAGCGTTGGCAACATTCCGTTGTTGATCGCCTTCTTTCAATTCTGCCATGCCGCCCTTTCCTTTTGCTCCCGTGAAATTTTCAGGACTGATAGAGCGGGTTTTTGCATTAGATAAAAGGTAAAGATTACCCATGCTGTTATCCAATCCGTTGTATGGATAACTTTGTGAGAAAACCGATACGGCAAAAAACGATACCGTAAGTAAAAAAATTATTCGTTTCATAAGTAATAAATTTAAGGTGTTAATTATTTATTTTGTGCCATTGTCAGGATGAGGGTTTATGTTCGTATGACCAGTGTGTTTTATGTCTTAGAACACACTGAAATAATGCTTGAAAAATCTTTCTTTGTCTACCTCGAACGCCACTTCGTTATTGCCGTTTTCATCCGCTTTCCAGTAGGTAAGTCCTTCGAGGCGTTTGCTTTCCGTTTCGACTTCGACAATGCCTTTTTCAAAGCGGCAGATTTCCCTGTCAAAAATTACCGCTGCTGCAAGCGGATCGTGGAAAACAATCTCCTGGCGTGTATTGTCCAACACCCCGGAAAAGTCCAGCACGGTTTTTAAAATACCGGTGTTAAAACGTTCGATTATTTCATCTTTTTTCAAAACTACATTTGAGGTAACATCAAGCCCGACAGAGACTATATTTTTTACCGGAGCCTTATACGTCATAGCCGTTGCGTAAGGATCGCAGCGGGCATTCCATTCACTAAGGCAAGGCTCCCCTTTATAACGGTATGTAAAGGCGCCGCACATAATCACAAGTCTTTTCAGGAGCAAGGGAATTTCAGGATCAACGGCAAATAAAAGAGCGATGTTTGTAAGCGGACCTACAGCAAGCAGTGTTACTTCGTGAGGGTGAGCGCGGATAGTCCGCCGCAAAAATTCTATCGCCTCGCCTTCCGGGAATTTTTTTTCGTGAGCCCATTTGGGGAGGTATTTCGATTGATGAGCTGTCGCCTGTTTTTGCGGAGTAAGCAGCGGCATAGCAACGCCCGGATAAATGGGTATGTCGTCCCTTCCGGCGGCTTTTAACAAGGCGCTGGTCAGCATTGCCCTTACAACGGGCTCCCCCGATACAGTTGTGATGCCAAGCAAATCGCATTGTTTCTGGCGCAGCAAATACGCAAGGCAAACGGTATCGTCAATATCATTGCCAATGTCGGTGTCAAGCAATATTTTTTCTTTCATAATGGATTCATTAGTAACGATATGGGCGCGTTTGGACAACGGCAAATGTTCTGATTCTATCCGGTTCAAATTTGTGTTTTCCTGTTGAGCCAATAGTGGAAATCCTGTAGCGGCAATTACTCCGGTTACTCCGGCGCTTATGCTTTTTGCGATAAAATCCCGTCTTTTCATAAATATTATCATTTATCTGTTTTTACCATAATTGCAACAATTTTTTTAAGCCTTTGTCAAGTTCCGCTATTTCGATATTGGACAATTCGCCCAATTCGCCGAGTACCAAAGCGGAATCAATCGTTGCAATTTTGCCGGTACGAATCAGAGAAGGCACTTTCAGACCGTTGTTTTCAGAAGGGAAAACAGAAATATCATATTCTGTTTTCCACTTCAACTCCGATGTGATAAAGCAAATTGTTACATCTAACTCGCTCTTGTACAACACAACAGCAGGTATTATTTTACTTCCTCTCAAATCAGTAAAAGGAAACGGAATCAAAATAACACTTCCTTTTTTCATGCAAACTTTATCTTTAAATCATTTATACTATAAAGTTCAGGTTCGTTGTTCAAAAAATCGTATGTGTGGTGACTATTGGATGCTAATTGTTGCAGTCCTTCCGTAATCAGGGCGTCGTCAGTTCTTTGGAGAATGAACTCCACAAAATCGTTCACCTCCCGAACACGTGTTGTGGGCAGTTGTCCTATCTTGCGAATCGTTTTTTCCATTAAAATTTCTCGTTCCATATCTTTTAGATTTATAAATTTTAAAACACAAATGTACAAAAAAAATCTTTGTCGAACGTGAATAACTTGCATATTTACAAAGCGGAGTTTTGTTTTTAACGCGATGAAGCGAAAGACGCTTCATCGAACGTATTACTTTGGTTCTTATACTCTACTTTGAACTGAGGTTTATTGAGGCTTTAATCTCGTCTGTCAATTTGTATAATTCCTCATCAGAGAGCATTGCAGATTTGGCTTTTACCTTGTTTGGTACAAGTGTTTTTATGATTTTCACATCAGGCATTTTTGCAACAGCGTCCAATATGCCATTGAGTACGGCATTATTGTTGTTATATTTTAATGTTACTGTTATCATATTCTGAAAATTAATTTGTAAATGCAAATTTACAGAATTCTTTGTCTTTCGACAATATTGCTATGTCACATTTTTTTACTTGCTGTCAAGTCGAGCTGAGTCAAAGTCTGCTGAAAATGTCTGCATACGTTGTCCGCTTACCTACAACGTGGGCGTGCCAAACGGTGCATACTTCATTTTGGTACACTACGGCAAACGAAGGACATAACTGTTAATCTTTCGTTGAGTGTGGTGTGCAAAACATGAACATGAAAATAAACTGTTCGGACAAAGTGAGCCTAACCAAAGCAGAATGCCCTACATTTAGATATGATGTAGGAATAAAGCCATACGCCAAACAGCACAACTGCATTTTTTGTACGCTAGGCAAACGAGAACAGGAATTATTTCTATATCCATAGTTTATCATCTAATGTTTCTGTATCAGAATATATGAAATTGATATCTTTATTATCTAACGTGATTTTATCTATTTCGTTTAAAAAAGCGTTTTGGTAAAAATGCCTTGTACAGTAATTGCATGCCTCTACTTCAAGTGGTATTACATCTTTACTATACGAACCAACCTTTTTAGATAATAATTCTTTTAATATATTATTGTTACCTTTTAAAGATATTACTTGATGTCCTGTTCTCAATGTCCCTAATTTATATCTATTTCTTATTTTAGAATTATTCCCCATATTATCATCGTATAAAAAGCAACATGGATAAAGATCTCCTTCAGCATCAATTTTACAGGAATAATTCAATACATGACATGTATATTTATTTTCTTTAAAAGTTATATTTTTCGAACGTAAGGGAGTTCCCTCAATAATATCTTTTTCGGTAAAATAATTTTGTTCAAACATCTCAGAAATATAGCTGGTATTAAATTTGTTGTTTTTTTCACAGTTTTTCAAAAATTGTAAAAGCTCTGCTTCTTTACTTTTTAATAAAAAGTCGTTTCGATTGTTAGGACCATGCGCAAATTTAAACCTGATTTTTGCAGAAGTTTTAAAAGCTGTTTTACCTTTTTTTATTATGTTAATTGCTTCATCAATATTTAATTTTTGTATTGTGAATGCTATTTCTAAATTTGCTCCAGCTATTTCCAGTTCATTTAAACTTTGTTTGACGAAATCAATATCAACGTTCCTGATTTTTTTATAAGTCTCTGAATCAAAAGAATCTATAGATATTTGTATCCAACTACAAGTCTCTTTTATTTTTTGAGCATCTTCAGGTGATAAAGATGAAAAACCTTCTCCATTATATTTTATTCCATTTGTTAATAATCCTATATTCATGTTTTTCTTTTTTGCCTTTTCCAGTATTTGAATACAATCTTCCCTATATAAAGGCTCTCCTCCTGAAATAATGATATTTTTAGTCCCAATATCATTAATATAATCCAGGATATTTTCAATTTCATGCAAACTAAGTTCGTTTTTTGAATTTATAGAGTGATGTCTACACATTATACATTTTGCTGTACATTTGTTTGTAATTAACAGTTGTATGGAAATAGGAGGATAAAACTCGTTTTTTTCTAAAAGCCCCTTTCTTTTATAATAGTGGTGAATTAATTTTTTATTGTGATTTTCTCTTTGTTCGGAAAACTGTGAATATCTACTTATTGCATCCTCTATTTTGATATTTGCTTTACGATATTTTTCTTCATAATCAGATAATTTCATTGATTTTCTTTCTATTTCAGAAAGTTGATTCAATAGTTCATTTAAGGCTGAATTTTTACAAAAAACCAAGAAAGGATTTTGTTTGAGATTTAAACCAATATCAAATGTGAATCGCGTATGGTAATTCCCACGGTACATATCTGTAATACTATTGTTTACAGGCTCTTGTGTTAAACGTAATTGAAAGTCCTCTTCTAAGTTTGGAAATTTCTTATTTTCTAGATATTCATATATATATTTAAATGAGCTTATTGCTTCTTTACGTTCTTTTTCTATTTTCTGAATTTTTAGGTCATCATTTATATTGACATTTTTCACATAATCATGTTGAATAATAAATTTTATTTTACAATCATTTTTTAAAGCATTTTCATAAAGTTCTTTCTTTTTATCTTTATCTTCAAACCATGATTTATTAGTCCTTCCTGCAACAGTTAAGTTTAATTTTTTTCTGGCAATTTTTTTCAATATGCTCTCTACTTTAAAACGTTTAGGTGCGTTATTCCTATCACTAAAAAATATAATTTTCTTTTTCAAAAATCTAATAATAATTGCAACTGTTATAAATAAAATAAAAATTACAAGTACTATAGGTGGTAAGGTAATTTGTGTAACACCTAATATCTGTATAATTGCAACTACACCACCTATTGCTCCAATAATAGTAAGAATGTTTTTTATTGTAGACCATGCTTTTTTTGATTTTTCATTATCCATATGTATTTTCATTATTATCGTATTATTTTTAAATATTCACCAGAATACAACTTTTGTAATTATTCAACTAAAAAATTATTATCCATTTATTGTTTGTTTCAGTGTTGTACATTCCCTTCCTATATGGCACATAAATCTAAAATACGCACAATTATACAATATTTTTTTAAAATCTGCAATTTTTTTTGAAAACATTTACATTCAGGTAATTATTTTGTTATTTTATTATGTGTGATTTAAATATATTTTTATATTTTCCCAAATTAATATTCAAAATGCGTATATTTTAAATGGAATGGCTACCATACGGCGAAAAAAAGAGCCTCCATTCGCCGTAAAGCACGCCAAACAGAGACTCCCTTAATCTTGATAATCCTATATCTTACTAAAATCTCGATTCAAGACTAATTCTTAAACCTCAACCCATCCCCCTCCACATCAACAACAATCGCTTTTCCCTTATCAATATTCTGAGCAATCAACTCTTTTGAAAGTTGATTCAACAAGTAACGCTGAATAATACGCTTCACTGGACGCGCACCAAACTGAGGATCATACCCTTCCCTTGCAATAAAATCCACCGCTTTGTCCGTTACGACTAATTTTACACCATTTTGCCCCAGCATCTTTTCAATATTTTTTATCTGCATCCTGACAATTTGCAGAATTTCGTCCCTGTTCAACGGAGTAAACATAATCAACTCATCAATACGGTTCAGGAATTCCGGACGAATGGTTTGTTTTAATAATTCGAATACCTCTATTTTGGTTGCTTCAATAATCTCTTCGCGGTTGTTGTCATTTAATTTTTCAAATCTCTCACGGATTAACGATGAGCCTATGTTTGAAGTCATAATAATGATTGTATTCTTGAAGTTGACTAGCCTGCCCTTATTGTCCGTCAACCGTCCGTCGTCCAGCACTTGCAATAGCGTGTTGAAAATATCCGGGTGCGCCTTCTCTATTTCGTCGAACAGAACAACCGAATAAGGTTTCCGGCGGATGGCTTCCGTCAGTTGCCCGCCTTCTTCGTATCCCACATATCCCGGAGGGGAACCGATAAGCCGTGTCACCGAAAATTTCTCCTGATATTCGGACATATCAATACGGGTCATCATATTTTCATCGTCAAACAGGAATTCAGCCAGCGCTTTGCCCAATTCCGTCTTTCCTACGCCGGTAGTCCCGAGAAAAATAAACGAACCGATAGGTCTTTTCGGGTCCTGTAATCCTGCTCTACTTCGACGTACAGCGTCCGAAATGGCGGAAATAGCCTCGTTTTGTCCGATTACCCGCTGATGCAGTTCCTCTTCCAGATTCAATAGTTTTTCTTTCTCGCTTTGCATCATTTTACTTACCGGAATGCCTGTCCAACGGGAAACAATATCGGCAATATCCTCGCTGTCAACCTCTTCTTTGATCATTGGAGAGTTGGCTTGCAGCTCTTGCAGCTTTTCCTGATGGGCTGCGATCTGCTTTTCTGCGCCTTTGATTTTCCCGTAGCGGATTTCGGCTACGGCGCCGTAGTTTCCTTCCCGTTCGGCGCGTTCGGCTTCGTAACGGAAGTTCTCAATGTCGATCTTGAGCTGCTGGATGTTGTTGATCAGCTCTTTTTCGGAACTCCATCTGGCGCGGATTACGTTGCTTTCTTCCTTTAATTCGGCAATCTCTTTGTTCAGTTGTTCCAGCTTATGGGTGTTGTTTTCCCTTTTGATGGCTTCCCGCTCTATTTCCAGTTGCTTGATGATGCGCTCTTTCGTGTCGAGCTCTTCCGGGACGGAATCGACTTGCAGGCGCAACCGTGCCGCCGCTTCGTCCATCAAGTCAATGGCTTTATCGGGCAGGAAACGGTCGGTTATGTATCGGCTCGAAAGCTCGACGGCGCTGATAATGGCATCGTCCTTGATTCGTACTTTGTGATGATTTTCGTACCGCTCTTTCAATCCGCGAAGGATGGAGATAGTGCTTGCCTCGTCCGGCTCATTTACCATGACGATTTGGAAGCGGCGTTCCAATGCTTTGTCCTTTTCAAAATATTTTTGATACTCGTCGAGCGTAGTTGCCCCGATAGCGCGAAGCTCGCCTCTCGCCAACGCCGGTTTCAGGATATTGGCGGCATCCATAGCGCCTTCGCCTTTTCCTGCGCCCACCAATGTGTGGATTTCGTCGATAAACAGGATAATTTCGCCGTCCGATTGGGTCACTTCATTGACGACTGATTTCAGGCGCTCTTCAAACTCTCCTTTGTACTTGGCTCCCGCAATGATTGCGCCCATGTCCAACGAGAAAATCTGTTTGCTTTTCAGGTTTTCGGGCACGTCTCCGCGCACAATCCGGTGTGCCAAACCTTCGACGATGGCTGTTTTACCTGTTCCCGGTTCGCCAATAAGGATCGGGTTGTTTTTTGTCCGGCGGCTCAGAATCTGCAAGACCCTTCGTATCTCGTCGTCGCGTCCGATAACCGGGTCTAATTTTCCCGCACGGGCGCGCTCATTCAGGTTGATGGCGTATTTGCTTAACGAGTCATACGTATCCTCGGCTGATTGGCTTGTTACGTTCTTTCCTTTTCGCAGTTCGGCAATAGCTTGTTGAAGTTCCTTTTCCGTAACTCCCGCATCTTTGAGCAAAGAGGCGGTTTCACTCTTTTCTACAAGCAGCGCTATCAGGATATATTCAACGGATGCAAATTGGTCGCCCGCCCTTTTGGAGAGGTCTTCGGCTTTCTGTAACACGGCATTCGCTTCTCTCGAAAGATAAGGCTCGCCTCCGCTTACTTTGGGAAACGAATCCATGATTTTGTCGAGATCCGCATTTAGTTTTGCCGTGTTAATTCCTAATTTGTTGAACACAAAATTGGTTACATTTTCGCCTACCTTCAAAACTCCTTTCAACAAATGGGCGACTTCAATAGCTTGCTGGTTTTTGCTTCGAACCAGATTGATAGCCTCCTGGACAACTTCCTGTCCTTTGATTGTAAAATTGTTTAAATTCATATCTGTTGCGTTATATTGTTTTTCTATATTTTCAATGCTTCATTGAGTAATGCTTCAAATTGTTTGCCATAAAACAAATGAGATACTATTTAGGTTTATTTGTCCTAAGTTTTGATAAAATATGACAAAATAGCAATATTTACACGGGAAGCATGAAATTTTGACATGATGTTGTAGCCGGTTTTGTTTAAATAATAAAGTATATATTGAATTTTATTTTTTCATTTTTTTTAATTATAATGGGAGAGCGAAGGTGTTGTTTATCAAAGAAATTATTTATATCTTTCGGAAAATTTAAGAAACTAAATAATCTATTAACATGGAAGAGAGTAAGGCACCGGTAAAAAAGAGAATAAGAAGAACGAAAAAGGACATTGAACAAAGGCTTTTTGATGCCGCATTGAATGTAATTGAAAAGGTAGGATTTTCTAATTTGACAATAAAAGCTTTAACTAAAGAAGCTAAAGTGGAACCGCCTGTTTTTTATAATCGTTACAAAGATTTGAGTGATTTTCTTGATGTTTTCGTTCGTAAGTATGACTATTGGTTAAATGATTCTATTAAATTTAATTTTAAGGAAGAGCCGTTGACCAACATTTCGACTGTGATAGAGAACTTGGCAGATTCTTTATTAGATAACGTATGTATGCAAAGGTTGCTGGCGTGGGAACTAAGCGAAGACAACCATATAACGCGCAGAACGTCTCAGAGCCGGGATATGAATTCATTGCGGCTGACCGAATTTTTTAATGAGACTTTTAAAAATTGCGATATAAATTTTAATCACGCTGCATCAATTATCACGGGAGGGATATATTATCTTATCCTTCACAGGGATAGGTCTTCAGTCAATTTTATTGATTACAGCAAGCCGGAAAATCTGGATGCTATGAAAGAGACTGCCAAGAAAATACTGGTAAAGATTTTTGACGATTACGATAAATAATAATTGAATAATTTAATAACTGAATAATTGAACAATTCAGTTATTCTATTATTCAGTTACTCAGTTATTTCTACCTCCGCTACGACAAATGTACTCCCGCCGATAAAAATCAGGTCTTCGGGCGATGCCTCTTCTTTAGCCGCCTTAAGCGCTTCGGGTACGGAAGGATATGACTTGCTGTAAAGTCCGAACTTTTCTGCCTTCTCTTTCAAGATGTTTTCCGGCAAAGCTCTTGCAATAGATGCTTTCGTGAAATAATAAACAGCCTCCTTCGGCAGTAACGACAAAATATGGTCAATGTCCTTGTCATTGACTGTCCCTATAACCATACGCAAGATTTTGTGCGGAGTATTTTCCAATTGCTCGACGATGTATGATATGCCTGCCGCATTGTGTCCGGTATCGCAGATGATTGCCGGATTTTCCTGCAATTTTTGCCAGCGTCCCTGTAATCCGGTTAATTCGATGACGCGCAAAAAACCTTCTTGTATGGACTCTTTCGTAAGCTTGAAGTCATGTTGTAGTAGTTTCAGGGCTGACCAGATTGTCAGCATGTTTTTTTTCTGATAAGTGCCCAGCAGCGGAGTCCGGATAATGTTTCCTTCTATGCTAAAAGATTGTACGGGAATATCGTTTATTGTTTCAAGTCCGAGATACCCGGACGACAAGGATTCGGCAAAGAAAATGGGACTTCTTTTTTCTGCCGCCACCTCTTCAAAAATTTGACGGATTTCTCCTTTTGCTTCTCCAATCACAACGGGGACGAAGGGCTTGATGATTCCAGCTTTTTCTTTGGCGATTGCCGGGAGCGTATTTCCAAGTATGTCGGTGTGGTCGAAGCTGATATTGGTTATTACGCTTAATTTCGGCGTTATGATGTTGGTACTGTCCAATCTGCCTCCCAGCCCGACTTCTATGACCGCCACATCCACTTTCTTCTGCTTGAAGTATTCAAAAGCCATAGCGACATTTACTTCAAAGAAAGAGAGGGAGAGGGTATCGAACATGGGGTTGTGTTTTTCTACAAATTCGACAACGAACTCTTTGGAAGCCGGAACTCCGTCGACTCGGATCCGTTCCCTGAAATCTTTCAGGTGAGGCGAAGTAAACAGCCCTGTTTTGTAGCCCGATACTTGCAAAACCGATGCGATTGTGTGCGCCGTCGAGCCTTTTCCGTTGGTTCCGCCCACGTGAATAGTGGGAAATGACCGGTGCGGATTACCCAGATAGTCGTCAAAAGCCTGTATGCCTTCGAGTCCGGCTTTATAGGCTGATGCGCCAACTATTTGAAAAAGAGGCAATCGTTCGTATATATAATTTAATGTTTCCGAATAATTCATTATTTGTTTGTGTTTTTGATAATTCTATTCGTTTTTTTGCGTTTAAAAAAGTATATTTGAACAATCACAATTTTTATAACGGCTAAATAGTAATTTATTAATCATGAGCGCAAAAAATTTCATCTTGGATACCAATGTTATCTTGCATGACTACAAATGTATTTATAATTTTCAAGAAAATAATATTTATCTTCCGATTATCGTCCTTGAAGAGTTGGACAAATTCAAAAAAGGCAATGAGCAAATCAATTTCAATGCAAGGGAGTTTGTACGGGAATTGGATGAGATTGCAACGGACGATGTTTTCAACGGCGGGGTTAGTTTGGGTATTGGATTGGGGAAATTGCACATTGTAACCAATTCGGAATATCCCGCGAAAATTGCAAACGCTTTTTCCGAAAAAACGCAGGATCATAAAATTCTGGCTCTTCTCCATACATTGACGGAAAAGGATAAAAAGACTAAAACAATTTTGGTTTCAAAGGATATTAATCTTCGAATGAAGGCAAAATCGCTGGGGTTGCTGGCTGAAGATTATATAAACGATAAAGTCACAAATTTCGATATTTTTGAGAAAGCGCATGAAACTTTCGAGGGAGTTGATGCCGGGTTGATCGACCGGTTGTATTCTACTTCGGAAGGTGTTCCGTTGGAAGAATTTAATTTGGATGTCCCGATAGACGCGAATGATTGTTTTGTGTTGAAAAGCGAACGTTCTACTGCTTTGGCAAAATATAATCCGAACACCCGGACGATTGTTAAGATAAAAAAGGAGAGGGCTTTCGGAATTGAGGGCAGGAATGCGGAACAAACCTTTGCGTTGGACGTTTTGCTGAACGAGGATATAAAATTAGTGGCTGTAACCGGAAAAGCCGGAACGGGAAAGACATTGCTGGCGCTGGCTGCCGCTTTGCATCAGCACGAGAAGTATAAGCAGATTTTGCTGGCACGTCCGATTGTGGCTTTGGCAAATAAGGATATCGGTTTTTTACCGGGCGATGAGAAGCAAAAGATTGCTCCTTACATGCAACCGCTGTTTGATAACTTGAATGTTATCAAGCACCAGTTCGGAGCTAATAGCCGGGAGTTGCGCCTGATTGATGAAATGCAAAAGAGCCAGCAGCTGGTTATCGAGGCGTTGGCTTTCATTCGCGGACGAAGCCTGAGTGATACCTATTTTATTGTCGACGAAGCTCAAAATCTTACTCCGCACGAAATAAAGACAATCATTACCCGTGCCGGAGAAGGCTGCAAAATGGTGTTTACCGGAGATATTCAGCAGATTGACACCCCTTATCTGGATATGCAATCGAATGGATTGGTGTATATGATTGATAAGATGAAAAATCAGGATATTTTTGCACATATCAATTTGGTGAAAGGGGAGAGGAGTTATCTTTCGGAATTGGCGAGTAATTTGTTGTAAGCAGGTATTCGTTCGTCATTGCGGGCTTGACCCGCAATCCCCTGAAAATAGCGTTAATAGGGGATTGCGGGTCAAGCCCGCAATGACGGAAGACCAACCGCCCTTATTTCCTCCCAAGAATCCTGTTATACAATTTCGGATCTTGCAAAATTTCAATCGCTTTCAAATAGGAATCGTTTGCCCGATTCATGATCTGAAAGTATTGTTCATTTCCCCAAAGGTCGCTGGCAATAAGCGCTTTGATCTGTATCTTTATCAAATCTTTTGAATGCAGGAATTGCTCTTCGTTAAATTCTACTTTTTCTTGTGTCCCTGCGTCAATCAATTGTTGCAGTATATCGTCCGTTACCTCAAAGTTGGTTCTGAAATTCTCAAAAGAGCCTTCCTTTTTAAGAGGAAATTTCTCCGTAAGTTCTTTTCTGTTGTTTTCCACATAGTTCAACGCAAATTTATTCATTACGCCTTTTGCAACCAGGTCTCTGTGATAATCCGTATACCGGGCGGTGTCAATAGGAATGAAGATATCGGGCATGATTCCTCCGCCTCCAAACACTGTTCTGCCCGATATTTTTGTGATGAATCTCAACGAGTCGGGAAATGCAATGCTGTCGGCGTGTTGAAGTTCCCCGCGATTGTAGCGGTCGATCAAGTCTCTTTTATATTGCACGATTCCACTGTCGTACGGGCGTTGGATATTCCTGCCGGTAGGTGTGTAGTAACGGGCAACGGTCAACCGGATCTGCGATTCGTCGGGTAGTGGGAAAGCTTTTTGTACCAATCCTTTTCCAAATGTCCTCCGACCGACCAACACTCCGCGATCCCAATCCTGAATGGCTCCTGCTACAATTTCGCTTGCAGACGCTGATCCTTCGTCGATCAAAATGACCAGATTTCCTTTCTCAAAATTACCGGTCGAAGTAGCCACTTCTGTCTGGCGAGGTTGGGCGTTTCCTTCGGTATAAACGATCGTTTTGCCTTTTTCCAGAAACTCATCGGCTAATTCCACTGCAGCAACGAGATAGCCGCCTCCATTTCCCTGCAAATCTAAAATCAGGGATTTCATCCCCCTCTTTTTTAACTTGTTGAATGCATCATGATATTCCTCCATTGTGGTGGCGCTAAATCGGTTTAACTTAATATACCCAATCTCGGGAGAGACCATGTAAGAGGCGTCCAAGCTGTGAATCGGAATTTTATCCCTGACAATTTTGAAATTTATCAGGTCTTTCACCCCGCGTCGAAGGATTTTTACCCTCACTACGGTACCCTTCGGACCTCTTAACCGATTCTGAATATCGGTGTTTTGCATTTTCACGCCGGCAATAACGGTATCGTTTACGAAAATGATCCGGTCTCCTGCCATTATGCCCACTCTTTCGGATGGTCCGCCGCTGATTGTTTGTACCACTAACAGGGTATCCTCCATCATCTGGAATTGAACTCCTATCCCGTCAAAACTTCCGTCCAGCGGTTCATTCATTTTTTTAACCTCGTCTTTGGGAATGTATATCGAATGGGGATCTAATTTTTCCAACATTCCGATGATCGCATTGTCTACTAATTCCTTTTCTTTTACGGAATCCACATAAAAATTATGAATGGCATACGTCACAATTCCCAGTTTTTGTACTTCCGGCGAACTGAAAAATTGTGCAAACCCAGAAAAGACACCAGCTATTGAAAGAATAAGAAAGACTGTTATTTTTTTCATCTGTACTTTATTTTGAAGTTTTAAATTAAACGCCAAACTTACGTGAAAATATTGTGGTATTCAAGAATATTGGGAAGAAAATAAGATTTTTTAATTCAATTAAAAGAAAGGACGCAGTTCTTCTTATTTTTTTATTAAATTTGCAACCGATAAAAAGGGGCCCGGTAGTTCAGTTGTATAGAACGTCAGATTCCGGTTCTGAAAGTCACAGGTTAGAATCCTGTTCGGGTCACAAAATTAAATAGCTAAAGAGAGACAATGAAAGTTGTCTCTCTTTTTTAGTGTTAAAAAAACAAAAAGTCGGGCGCTAATAGTGAATATTAGAAAGAAATTCAATATTTTAGCAAAGATTTTTTAAAAACTTTTATTGTTTCAACGAAAAATAGGGGAGGAAGAATTTATGAAAAAGATTTTTATCTTAATTTCGGTTTTAATCACTTGGACTGTATCATTATCCGCTCAGAAGATTACGCGGGAAGAAGCAAATACAATCGTGCAAAATTACATAGAAAGCGAAGCGATTCAACTCGCCGGCGCTTTATATGCTAATCTCAATGACCCGACAGAAGAGGGTATTGTCATAACGACTTTCGAAGGTGAGGAGTTCCGGGCTAAATACGCCTGTTGGGTTTACTGTTTGGATGAAATCGAACCAACCCAACGTCGTTATCTCTTTGTGAAAGAAGAAGCCGGTAGCTTGTTGGAGGTAATCGCAAGCAATGACATTAGTGAATTAGACGCCTCGTGGGAGTCAATGGATCCTCCGGTAGATTGCTCTTCGCCGTCACATACGATATTGAACGAGGCAATTTATCAAGGGGAGAGTTACAGCAAATATGGTTTTACGCTGCCGGCGCAGAATGTTCCGGGTGTTCATACCCACGAGTTGGAATTGGTCGACGCTTATGGTTGCGACAGTCTGGTAACGCTTCATCTCACGGTTTATATGGATACATCGATTGATATGGTTGACAGTAAGGGAAATAGTGTCAAACTGCTCTATCCAAATCCTGTGGACGACATATTAATTCTTCCTTGCGGAGAGGATGCATATATTGAAATATACGATTTAAAAGGAACCCGCCTCTTTTCCGGATTGCTTTCGGGTGAGGATACCTGTCAATTAAATGTTTCATTCCTGAATGCCGGTGTTTATATGGTAAACGTTTCCGGTGAGATGTATAAGATGATTAAGAAATAAAACGATGTGGTGGGTCGTTTGTAGAGACGCGGTATGCCACGTCTCTACCGTGCACCACTACACCCTCAGCGTTTAACAATCAATATCAATTTAATATCAACCGATTAAAAAAATAAAATCATGAAAAAGAAATTATTAATATTATTAGCCGCGTCGTTCGCATTTTTTACGGCACAAGCTGATCTAATTACACAGGAAGAAGCCGACGGTATTGTATTGGAACGCCTCAGCCAAGAGACGCGACCATATACCGTATATGCCAAAGATGGCGTACAACAGAAAATGACCGTCACCACCATCAACGGTGAAGTCATCGAAGTAAATTACAAGTTTTGGATTTATTACATAAGCTATACCAACAGCGCCGGACAATATATATTTGTCAAACAAAGCAACGGGAACTTGCTGGAGGTAAATGTGACGAGTGATGCAACGCCGGAGGATTTGGCGGAGTGGAGAATAGTAAAAGCAAATAACTGTAATGAACTTAAGATAGGAGAAATAACGGAATTTAAATGGGAGGGTGAAACAGCCTGTAATACTCAATATGGTTTATTGCTTAACGTCAAAGGAATAAATGACAGCAGATGTCCTGAAGGAGTAATATGTACTTGGGCTGGTAATGTTCCGGTAGAATTTCATCTTACGACTAAAAAAGGACAATACAATTTTACTTTAGAGCCAAGTTCTGTTGGATTCAAGAGCGATACGGTAATAGAAGACATAAGGTACCGGCTGGTAGAAGTTTCGCCTTACCCTGTTATTGGAGAGCCGCAAGTAAAAACAGTGAAAATTTTGGTTGACAGTCAATCAAATTGTGACCAGGACGTAATAATCAGCGAAGCTGAATTTAGAAACGCCCCTAATGATTATTTGTCAATTATAGATATGGAAATTGTAGATGACTGTCTGAAAATAAAATTCAGTGCAAGCGGGTGCAGTGGAAATAATTGGGATGTAAAATTAATAGCTTCTGAAATTCTCATTAAAACATCTACTGCCCAATGGACATTGAGGCTTTCTCTTGACAACAAAGAGGCATGTCTTGCCGTATTTACCAAAGAAGTTTCTTTTAATATTAAAGATTTACAAATTCAGGGAGATAATAAGGTTGTACTTAATATTTCGGGGAATAGTATTCTTTATGAATATAAAAGTGAAGAAATCGCGCAGTTTTCAGAAGCCGAAATGACCAAATCAATCAACCACTTTTCAATGGAATTTTTCGCCACAGCTCACGAAGAATTGAACGCCGACGAAAACATTGTGCTTTCGCCTCTAAGCCTGAACATGGCATTAGCAATGGTGTGGAACGGCGCTAACGGCGAAACCCGGCAAGGCATTCAGCAGGCAATGGGTATGCAAAATTATTCGCAAGAGGAAGTAAACAACTATTTCCTCAACCTGCGCGACGATTTAACAACGGTAGACCCTGATGTGAAACTCGCGCTCGCCAATTCAATATGGTACGATAATGGTTTTCCGGTCAAAACCGATTTTATCACTGTCAATAAAGACTATTACGATGCGGAAGTAAAAGAAATTGATTTCCGCGTCTCGGATGCGCCCGACCAAATCAACCAATGGTGTTCGGATAATACCAACGGATTGATAGACAATATGATAGACGAAATACCGGGCGACGTGGTGATGTATCTGATAAATGCACTCTATTTCAAAGGATTGTGGGCTGACAGTTGTGGTTTTGATCCTGAGCATACACGTCAGGTTTATTTCAATAAGGAAAAGGGTGGAAATGTATTGGTAGATATGATGACACAAAAGCGCAAAGACATTGATTATTACAATGATGACCATTTAGAAATGGTAACATTGCCTTATGGCAATGGCGCTTACAGTATGATTTTCGCGCTTCCGAAGGGCAATTTCGGTGAAATGCTGTTGCAACTCAAGCAATCCGGTTATTGGCAAAACTGTCTTTCGAACCTCAAACCACAAGAAGTAGAACTTTTTATTCCGAAATTCAAAGTGGAGTATGAGCCTAAGCCTAATCTGAACAACATTTTGACAAAATTAGGTATGGGAATTGCATTTACCGATGCTGCCGATTTCTTAAGTATTTCGGATGTTTCGTTAGCTATTTCTGAAGTAAGACAAAAAACATACATAGAGGTAGATGAAAAAGGCACGGAAGCAGCAGCAGTGACTCTTGTTGGAATGTTTGTTACTTCTGTACCATCTCACCCCGTTTTTTACGCCAACCGACCATTTTTATTTGTTATTCAGGAAAATACGACCGGAACAGCGCTATTTATGGGTAAAATCGGTAGTCCGAATTAAATATAAATAGAGTCCCGAGCTACCTCATTTTTACCTTATTTTCCCAAACAAAACTACCTCAGTAGCAGTTAGTTATAATACAACCAAACCTCATTCCTAATTACAAACGGATGTTAATAAAATTAGGTAATGAGGTTTTTATATGACCATAAACATTTGCTACTGAGGTAGTTTTGTTTGGGAAAATAAGGTAAAAATGAGGTTATAAGGTTTAAATACTTTCAGGGTGATATTATGGGATATTCAGCAACTTATGTAATTGCACGCTTAGACTCCACTGAGGATTGGATTTTATGTAATTAATAACTTCTTCCGTATTTTTCATAGAACAAGGCTGTAGGTAACGATGCGAAGCTTTGAAATTCTCAAATTCAAGCAAATTTTGTCCCATATAAACAATTTTCAGTTCATCAGCCTCCTGTAAAAGCAGATTTTCTTTGGGGCTGCAAGTCACCCAGTCTATATTTTGCGGGAGTTGGCAAGTTCCGTTTGTCTCTATCTGGATGAAATAACCGGCATCTTTAAAAAACTGCACAAAGTCAAAGTCGATAAAAAGAGCCGGTTCGCCTCCCGTAAGGATAAGATGTTTGGAAGGGTATTGGTCGATTTTTGCAAGAATCTCTTCTTGGGTCATTGTCTCGCCTTGCTGGTGTTGCGTATCGCAAAAACCGCAATTCAAATTGCATCCCGAAAAACGAACAAAAACAGCGGGAGTCCCCGTAAAGAAGCCTTCACCTTGTATGGAGTAAAAGATTTCGTTAATCTTTTTCATAAATAGCCGTGTTGTTTTCCGACTCTTGTACCTCTACTTTGTAACAAGTCGGTATTTGCTCGCAAATCCATCCGGCAATATTTTCGGCGGTTGGGTTGAAAGGGAGGACTTCATTCAAGTTTTTGTGATCCAGCTGCCTGTTTATTAAACTTTTAATAGCGGAAAAATCTTCGACCATTCCATTTTCGTCCAACTCTTTCGATTGGCAATAAATGGTTATAATCCAGTTATGACCGTGAAATTGGTTGCACAGGCTATCATACGATGTCTTTAAGCTGTGTGATGCGGATACTTCAATTCTTTTGATGATTTTATACATAAATCGAGTTTTTAATTTCCTGGTATAATATGCAAATATAGTTTATTCCTGTATCTTTGTCTAAAAAACAGGAGGTAAATTTTATGAAGAAGTATACAATAATTGTGTTAATTCTTTTTGTCTATGCAGTGGGAATGTTCATTTGGGGCTATCAGAAAGGGACAGTTACGGGAACGGAGGCTTTGCTTGGTTCTGCCGGAATGAGTGTTGTTTTGGTTATTCTCTGGTTTTTGTACCGGAAGAGGCAACAGTATAGAGATAGAATGAAATCGTCGTAGGAGACTTTTGACACACTAAAAAAGCAGAAATAATTTTTAGCCCCGCAATTTTTATGGGTAAGCCATAAATATGGCTAAAAATTTTCAAATTATCCACATTTTTCGTTTAAAAGTCCACATAAAAAGGATGAAATTCTATTAATATTGCAATAGGAAATTGAAAGGCGAAAGTCTTTATTTGAAATGACCCTATTATTAAACATTATACTATCTCCTATCTTGACCTTTTATGAATTATATCTTTTCGAAACTTAATGTTTTACGTTGTATGTTTTGCCAATATTTCAAGATTTTCTAAAAGAAGAAGAGTCCGGAATTGAAAAATTTCGGACTCTTCATTTAAAGCAGTGGGCGGAGTGAACAAAAGCATCTAAAAGTTGTTTTGTTACAAACAAAAAATTAATAAGTGTACTTCTAAATCTACATCTATTATGCATAAATCCAAAAGCCTTACGCCGAAAGAAGCGGAAGTTATTATTCATAAAGGAACGGAAATGCCTTTTAGTGGAAAATTTTTACACAATAAACAAAAAGGGATTTACATTTGTAAACAATGCGAAACCCCCCTCTACCGTTCTACCGACAAATTTGACTCGGGATGCGGCTGGCCTGCTTTTGACGACGAAATTTCCGGTGCTATAAAAAGAGTACCGGATGCCGATGGAAGGCGGACGGAGATTGTTTGCAACAATTGTAACGGACATCTGGGACATGTTTTTACAGGCGAAAAACTCACTGCTAAGAATATCAGGCATTGCGTCAATTCAGTCTCTTTGGATTTTATTCCGACCGAAACTGCTTATTTTGCATCAGGCTGTTTTTGGGGAACCGAATATTTTTTCCAGAAAGCGAAAGGAGTATTGGAGACAACGGTCGGATTTATGGGAGGGGAGGAGCCGAATCCCTCTTACCGCGAGGTTGTCACGGGAAAAACCAACTTTGTGGAGACAACACGCGTTGTTTTCGATCGGGAGGTGACTTCTTTTGAAAATCTGGTACGTCTGTTTTTTGAAACGCATGATTTCACGCAGATAAACGGACAAGGACCGGACATCGGACCTCAATACCGTTCGGTGATTTTTTACGCAAGTCCGGAGCAAAAAGAGATTGCCGACGAATACAAAGCCTTACTGACCGGAATGGGATTTCGCGTAGCGACTTCAATTGAGGCTGCCTCCGCATTTTGGTCGGCAGAAAATTATCATCAGAAATATTATGAAAAAAGAAATGGCAAGCCGTATTGCCATTCGTATAGGAAAATTTTTCATGATAAGGATGTGGAATGTTTGGTGAAGTGTTGAATTTAATGCGGTGCGCGCCGTAGAGACGTTGCGCGCAACGTCTCTACAGATACGCACAACACTTTATTCGCATTTTTTCGCTTCGCACATCTGCGCATCAACGACGGCAATGACAGTCATGTTGATGATGTCGCGAACGGAGCTTTCTACATCGAGGACGTGAACCGGCTTTTTCAAGCCCATTTGGATAGGTCCGATGTTTTCGGCTAATCCGATTTCCAGCATCATCTTGTAGGCGATATTTGCCGAATTCAAATTAGGGAATATCAATGTGTTCACATCTTTTCCGTCTATTTTACTGAAAGGGAATTTATCGTGACGAAGTTTTTTATTCAATGCAAAATTAACCTGCATTTCTCCGTCGACCGCGATATCCGGATAATTTTTGTGAAGTTCTTTTACCGCCTCGTGGACTACGCACGGGCTTCCGGTAGTATCGGCTCCAAAATTGGAGTAGGATAACATTGCCAACACAGGGGAGTCGTTGAATAGTTTAACCGACTGGTTTGTCAATACGGCAATATCTACCAGTATCTCTTTCGACGGGTGGTTGTTGACCAGCGTATCGGCGAAAAAGAACGTTCCTTTTCTTGTGGTCACGATATTCAAGGCAGCAATATTTTTTACCTCTTCGCGGGTACCGATAATATCCAGCGCCGGTTTGATCGCGTCGGCATATTTGGTGTAAACTCCGGTAATCATTGCGTCGGCGTCGCCGGTCTCTACCATCATGGTGCCGAAATAGTTGCGTTCGTACATCTTTTCGTTGGACTCTGAATATGAATATCCTTTGCGCGCCAACTTATCGGATACGTATGCGGCATAACGGCAACGGCGGTCTTCTTCCCTGTCGTGGCGAAGATTGACAATCTCGATGCCTTTTATATTAATGTTGTGTTCTGCCGCAATTTTTTCGATACGTTCTTCATTGCCCAGCAGGATTGGGATACAAATGCCTTCCTGTTTGCAAATGGAAGCGGCGCTCAACATATTCACGTTATTAGCTTCGGTAAATACCACACGTTTCGGATGAGCTTTTGCCGACGCTACCAAGCGGTTCAACAACTTATCATCCAATCCCATACGTTCGCGCAACTCTGCTTTATAGCCTTCCCAATCGGTGATAGGACGACGGGCTACTCCCGAATCCATTGCTGCCTTTGCTACTGCAGGCGCTACGGTTTCCAACAGGCGCGGGTCAAAAGCTGTCGGGATGAGATATGTTCGACCGAATTTCATGTTCTTGTTATTGTAGGCAATCGCTACGACATCGGGAACTGGCTGCTTCGCCAGTTTTGCCAGCGCGTATACGGAGGCAAGCTTCATCTCTTCGTTGATTTTGGTAGCTCGCGTATCGAGTGCGCCACGGAAAATATACGGGAATCCCAACACGTTGTTGATCTGATTCGGATGGTCTGAGCGTCCGGTACCGAAAATAATATCGGGACGCGAATCCATTGCATCCTGGTATGAAATTTCCGGATTCGGATTTGCCAAAGCAAATACAATCGGATCGTTTGCCATCGAGCGCACCATTTCTTTGGAGAGTACTCCGGCTACGGAAAGTCCCAGGAAAACATCGGCGCCCTTCACGGCTTCTTCCAAGGTGGAGATATCGCGGGAAGTGGCAAATATTTTTTTATAGACATTCAAATCGGTACGTTTGGTATTGATCACTCCTTTGGAGTCGCACATGACGATATTTTCGAGCTTGGCTCCCAGCGCTATATAGATGGAAGTACACGAATTTGCCGAAGCTCCCGCCCCGTTTACTACAATCTTAACGTCTTCTATTTTCTTTCCGGCAATTTCCAGTGCATTTAACAAGGCGGCGCCCGTTATGATGGCGGTACCGTGCTGATCGTCGTGCATCAGCGGTATATCGAGCTCTTCTTTCAGCCTTCTTTCGATTTCAAAACACTCAGGCGCCTTGACATCTTCCAGGTTAATACCGCCGAAAGTAGGAGCAATCGCTTTTACGGTAGCGACAAATTTATCTATATCTTTTTCGTCTACTTCAATATCAAAAACATCAATATCTGCAAAAATCTTGAAAAGGATACCTTTTCCTTCCATGACCGGCTTCCCGGCTAAGGCTCCGATGTCGCCCAATCCCAACACCGCTGTTCCGTTTGAAATCACCGCCACAAGGTTTCCCTTTGATGTATAATCGTACGCCGCTTGGGGATCTTTCTCTATTGCGAGACAAGGTTCCGCCACTCCGGGCGAATAAGCCAACGATAAATCCCGTTGTGTTGCTGTCGGTTTAGTTGGAATCACTTGAATCTTCCCCGGTCTTCCTTCTGCGTGGTATTGTAACGCCGCAGATCTTTTTTCTTCGCTCATTGCTTTGATTTTTTAAAATATATAACTCGTTTCCTACTTCTTACGTCTCTTTTTATTCTTCAACGGAATAATTCAGATGGCATTTATTTTTAATTTTGAAGCACACAAAAGTAATATTTTTTTGATATGTTTTTATCATTTTTCTTTACATTTTTATTACAAAATAACACAAACATCACGAAAAAATTTTCATTAAACAATTTTAAGACTGATTTCGGAATGAATTTGACGTAACAGCAACAATCTAATTTTTTCTGTGTATTTTCGAGAAAAATAGATTAAATTTGTATTCAACTTAAAAAAACAGTATGTCTCAACCTTTAGCAGAACGCGCCCGCCCGAAAACCATAGAGGATTATATCGGTCAAAAGCATTTGATGGGGGAACATTCGATCTTACGACGCATGATTGAGTCGGGTCATGTCTCTTCCTTTATTCTCTGGGGACCTCCGGGCGTGGGCAAGACTACGCTGGCAAATATTATCGCCCAAAAGTTGGAACGTCCTTTTTTCACGTTAAGCGCTGTCAGCTCGGGGGTGAAAGAGGTGCGGGAAGTGATTGAAAAAGCGAAAAGCACCCGTTTTTTCAACTCGCCTACTCCTATTTTGTTTATCGATGAAATTCACCGTTTTTCCAAATCCCAGCAAGACTCGCTTCTCGGAGCGGTCGAACAAGGCATAATAATATTGATCGGGGCAACGACCGAAAATCCCTCTTTCGAGGTGATCACTCCTCTTCTTTCCCGCTGTCAGGTTTATGTGCTGAAATCGCTGGATAAAGAGGATTTGCTGGAGCTCGCCAACCGGGTTATCAAGCAGGATGTGGAATTAAAAAAGAAAAACATCGTCTTGGAAGAGACAGAGTCTTTACTCCGGTTTTCCGGTGGCGACGCCCGCAAGTTATTGAACATCATCGAACTGGTTACCAATGCGGAGGCAGAAAACGATACCATCAACGTCACAAACGAAAAGGTAGTCGAACGGCTGCAACAAAATCCGAATGCCTACGATAAAAACGGGGAGATGCACTACGATATTATCTCTGCCTTTATCAAATCTATCCGGGGAAGCGATCCGGACGCCGCTATTTATTGGCTGGCAAGAATGGTTGCCGGCGGGGAAGATCCGAAGTTTATTGCCCGCAGACTGGTTATTTCCGCATCCGAAGACATCGGACTGGCTAATCCGAACGCACTGCTGCTGGCAAACGCCTGCTTCGATGCGCTCCAAAAAATCGGCTGGCCCGAAGGAAGGATTATTTTAGCGGAAACAACTGTTTATCTTGCTACAAGTCCGAAAAGCAATTCCGCCTATTTAGCCATTGACGACGCATTGGCATTAGTGCAAGAGACAGGCGATCTCCCTGTTCCTCTGCACTTGCGAAATGCTCCGACTAAATTGATGAAAGAGTTGAATTATGGAAAAGAATATAAATACGCTCATGATTTCAAAGATAATTTCGTGCAGCAGGATTATTTGCCGAAAGAGATTAAAAACCGGCGGATATGGAAGCCTCAGAATAATCCGGCGGAGGGTAAGTTGATGGAGAATATGCGGAAATTGTGGGGGGATACTAAATTTTGATTTGTAAATTTTTGATACTAAATTTTCAATTTGGTAAAAAAAATAGTAACTTTACAATACATTTTAAGACTACAGATGGAAAGAAGCAGATACATAGAACAAATAAAAAATGTTGTAAACAAGACAGTTCCAAATGCAGAAGTAATCCTTTACGGTTCAGAAGCAAGAGGTGATGCTCGTGTCGACAGCGATATAGATTTATTGATTCTAATTGATAAAGAAAACTTGACATACAATGAGATTGAAAATATAACTAATCCATTGTATGAATTGGAATTGCAAGGTAATTGCAGCGTAAATATCAGCCCACAGGTTTATACCCGGAAACAGTGGTATGATCGACCTTTCCGGACACCGTTTTTTATTAATGTAATGAATGAAGGAGTGAAATTACAATGAAACAACAACCTCTTACAGAAGAAGAACGCAGCCTTCTGGTGACATATCGTTTGCAGCGGGCAAAAGAAACATTGGCTGAAGCTGACAATTTGATAAAAGATGAATTTTATAACGCCGCTGTAAACAGACTTTACTATGCTTGTTACTATGCCGTAATTGCATTACTGATAAAAAATAACATTATTGCCCAAACTCATCAGGGTGTAAAGCAAATGTTTTCTCTGCACTTTATTGCCAATGGCAAAATCGGCAAGCAATATTCTCTTTTCTATGGCAGATTATTCAATGACCGAATGAGCGGTGACTATGACGATTTTGTACAGTATAACAGTGAAATGATAGCTAAATTGCGTCCACAATCCGAAGAATTTATTTCTATCATAGAAAAGGAAATAGCAAAATAAACACGGTTCTCTATTCCATAAAATCATGATCAAAGGTCTATTCTTCATCTTCCTTTTCTACTTCCTCGGCGAAGCCGCCAGTTACCTGATCAACGGATTTGTTCCGGGAAGCGTGCTGGGTATGGTGTTTCTCTTTCTGGCGCTTTTTTTTAAACTACTGCATCCCGATCATGTCCGGCAGACGGCTACGTTGATCACCCGCAACATGGCGGTTTTCTTCGTTCCGGCGGCTGTCGGATTAATGAGCTACTATGAACTTCTGTCTGAAAACTGGGTCGCTATCATTACGGCAATTACAATAAGTACAATATTTGTGATTGTTTCTGTTGCTCTGATTCAGGAATATATGGAAAAAAGGAGAGAAGCGGATAAATAGATTTCATTACTCGCGGTAAAATTCTTTGTATTTTTTGCAAAAAATCATATATGCAATTTTGTATATATGCAAAATTGTATATGTACCTTATGTATTTTCAACTCTCGATTCACACAATAACGATATTTTATCATCGTTATAACACTAAATCGAAAAAAAATAACTACCTTTACAAAACAAATTAGCACATCATAAATTGACTCAAATAAAAATGAAAAAGAGACCTTCTTTTTTCTTCCAACATCTGCTCTTACTTGCATTATTTTTTTCAGCAACCACTTTTTCAGGCTTTTCCGCTAAAAAAGAGAAAACAAGCCGGGAATTTGAAATATCCAAAAATATGGACATTTTCAACTCCCTTTACAAGGAGCTGGATCTGTTTTACGTAGATACCATTCAGCCGGAAAAAACGATAAGAAACGGTATCGACGCCATGCTTGGCAACTTGGATCCTTATACGAACTACGTCCCCGAATCGGAAATGGAAGACCTCAAATTCATGACCACCGGAGAGTATGCGGGAGTAGGCGCCATGATCGGACAAAAAGATGAAAGAACAGTCATCACCGAAATATACGAAGGAATGCCCGCCTACAAAAACGGACTGAGAGCAGGTGATGTTTTCGTCGAAATAGACGGCGTAAAGATCGAAAAGAAAACAAATCTCGAAGTGAGCGAAATGCTTAAGGGTCAGCCGAAAACGATGGTAAAAGTAACCGTCGAGCGCCTTGGGGAAAAGAAACCCATCACGCGCGAGATCACCCGCGAAAAAATTGTCATTAACCCGATAGCCTATTCGGGCGTGCTGGGCGAAAATGTAGGATATATTAATTTATCCAGTTTCACCGACAAATCGGCAGACCTGTTTAAAGATGCATTTTTAGATTTGAAAAACAATAAAAAAATAGAATCCCTGATTATCGACTTGCGCAACAATCCGGGAGGAATCCTGTCGGAAGCCGTAAAAATAATCAACCTTTTTGTAGACAAAAAATCAACGATCGTCTATACAAAAGGGAAAGTAAAACAGTGGGATGAAATTTACAAAGCTACCAGAGAGCCTATTGACAGTAAGATTCCAATCGTAGTCCTGGTAAACCGGAATTCCGCATCGGCTGCCGAAATTTTAGCCGGAGCGCTTCAAGACCTGGATCGCGCGGTGATTGCCGGAGAACGCACATTCGGTAAAGGATTGGTTCAGACAACCAGAGAACTTCCTTACGGAGGCAACCTGAAAGTGACTATCGCCAAATATTACATCCCGAGCGGCAGATGCATTCAAGCAATTGATTATGCACGCCGCAGCAAAGACGGTTTTTTGCAGCGCATTCCCGATAGCCTCACGACCGAATTCAAAACTTCTAAAGGAAGAATCGTCAGAGACGGCGGCGGGATATACCCGGACTTTTTCATGGAGCCTGAAAAAAATGCGACGATCAGTTACTATCTCTATTCTAAAGATTTGATTTTCGATTATGTCAATAAATATCAATCAACAAGAGCAACCATTTCTCCATTGAAAGAGTTTGAATTTACGGATTACGATGAGTTCAAAGAGTTTGTAAAAAGTAGAAATTTTACATACAAATTGAGAACGGAAGAGCTGTTGAATAATTTGATTGAGGTCGCCAAGGAGGAAGGATATTATGACATTGCCGAAAACAGATTCAACGCCTTGAAAGAGGAACTTGCACACGATCTGGATAAAGACCTTGAACTTTTCAGAAGCGAAATAACCGAGCTGATCAGCATTGAAATCGCCAAACGATATTATTACCAGAAAGGGGAAATAGTCGAAACGCTGAAAAGAGACAAAGCCAGCCGGGAAGCTATCGCTCTATTGAAAGATAAAGAGAGGTACAATGCGTTGCTTTTGCCGGATGTTGTTGTTAAACAGGATTAAAATTTATTATCTTTGCATCGTTAACCAAACAGTATAAAAAGCCATGCAAGCATTGAGACAAATAGTAAACGTAAAAGACAATTTGCTTCACGTTGTCCTGCCCGCCAATTTCAAGGCGGACAAGGTTGAAATCATTGTATTGCCCGTCGAGGAACAAAACAAACCACGTAAATTGAAAAATTCGGAAAGGTTTTCAGGAGCAATATCTAAAGATACAGCCGAAAAACTTCATAAACACCTTAACGAAGTGCGTAGCGAATGGGAAAGAGATATTTATTAGACAGCAACACAGTGATTGATTACATTGCCGGTTTGCATCCCGACAAAGCTGTACAATGGCTCAACCAACTTATTGATGAAGAAATTAATGTTTCAGTTATCACTAAAATTGAGGTGCTTTCTTTTGATCCGGATAAAGATGACAATTACCCGATTCTGATTGACTTTTTCGAATCATCCAATATATTCGAACTGACCGACGATATTGTAAACAAAACTATTCAGATTCGCCAAAAGCAAAAGATCAAATTGCCTGATGCAGTAATCGCTTCCACTGCCTTGATGAATGGACTGGTTCTTGTTACACGCAACACCAAAGATTTTAAAAATATTCCCGATTTGAATACAGTAAACCCTTATGATATTTGAATACAGATTTTATGAAAGCCATGATATTCGCAGCAGGACTGGGAACCCGTCTCAAACCACTTACCGATTCCATGCCCAAGGCATTGGTTCCGATAGGAGGAAAGCCCCTCTTGCAACATATTATTGAAAAACTTTCAAACGCCGGCTTCAAAGAAATTGTAATCAATGTACATCATTTTCCGGAGCAGATTATCCGGTTTCTTCGAGATAACGACAACTTCGGACTTCACATTGAAGTGTCGGACGAATCGGACAAATTGCTCGACACCGGCGGCGGAATCCGTAAAGCATCCGCTTTCCTGAAAGGAGACACTCCGTTTCTTGTGCATAATGTAGATATTCTGTCCAACGCCGATTTAGGAAAATTATATGACAGTCATACTCGGCAGGAAGAGATGGCGACCTTGTTGGTCAGCCAACGAAAAACGAGCCGTTATCTCCTTTTTGACGAACAGTATATGCTGAAAGGATGGATCAATGATTCGACGGACGAAGTTAAATCTCCCTATCCGGTTTCTCACCGGAAAAATACCGGCGGTTTGCATTTGCCGGAATTCAGGTTATCTCTCCCGAAATTTTCGACCGGATGGAAAATATGCCGGATAAATTTTCTATTATTGATTTTTACCTCTCTATTGCTGCCGACGTAAAAATCAAGGCTTATCCCGTTTCAGGCTTGGAAATGATTGATGTGGGTAAGATTGATTCGTTGAAAGAGGCGGAAGAGTTTTATTGGAAAAACGTTTAACACAAAAAATACAGCATCATGGAAAACATATTGGCAAAAAAAGAAAAAGTAGATTTTTGTACACACGAATTTAATAAGAGAGCGGCAAATGTGCTGGAACATTTGAAGGGCGTAGATGCCTCACGCTCCAAATATAAGTCGCTTTATCCGTTCGACTACACCAAACATGTGGAAATAAACAAAGAGGTAATGCACCATGATATTGATGAATTAATTGATCACCTGAAATATATGAAGGAAAAAATCAGGCATGATGAGACTTATTTAGATAAAAGATAGAAAGGAAAACCTTATTTTCCAAAGCGCCCTTAGTAATAAATAGACAATTTTATGCCCTTCCCTTATTCCCTTATTAAGTGATTGAAAATAAAGAAATAAGGAAAGAGGTTATGTGGGGCTTCCCTGCTACTAAGGGCGCTTTGGAAAATAAGGGTTTTTTAAATTTTTTTTCCACTTTTTTTGCGGATTTTAAAAATAATATTATCTTTGCGCTGATAAACAGAGAACGAACATGGAAATAACATTTGAAAAAGAATACTTGCGCGAATTGTACGAAACTGGTAAAACAACGGATAAAAAATATCGTTTTCAACCGCAAATAGCGGCAAAATATCGCAAAACAATAGATACTCTTGAATCCGTTTCAAGTGTTGAAGATTTATATAAATTTAATGCACTGAATTACAAAGTGCTGCAAGGCGACAAGAAAGGTATTTCATCAGTAAGGGTAAACGACCAATACCGGGTTGAATTTATCACAAACCAAGTTGCTTCCGAAATTGTTGTCACAATATGTAATATTATAGAATTATCGAATCATTATAAATAAGGTATTATGGGAAATATGAAATACGGGTTTACCCCAACGCACCCGGGCGAAGTCTTGAAAGATGAAGTTGAATACCGCAAACTTTCACAAACCCAGTTGGCAAAACAAATGGGAATGTCATACAAAGTACTAAACGATATACTTAACGAACGTCGTCCGTTAACAACCACCACAGCAATGCTTTTTGAAGCTGCTATGGGGGTACCGGCAGACGCTTTGATGCGCCTGCAACTGAAATACAACATGCAAGTGGCAAGCCAAGACAAAACTTTTATAAGCCGTCTTGCCGAAATCCGCAAAATAGCAGTAATACTTTAATAATTTTCCACTTCCGTACAAAACTAAAGAGACAACTTATGGCACATCAAATAGACCAATTGGATGAAAAGATATTGAAACTCGTTTCGGGAAATGCGCGTATCCCGTTTCTCGAAGTAGCTCGCGAGTGCAATGTATCGGGCGCAGCCATCCACCAGCGCATACAGAAACTGCAGAATACCGGTGTAATCAAAGGTTCGGAGTTTGTGCTGGATGCAACTAAAATCGGATACCATACGTGCGCTTACATGGGTATTTTTCTGAAAGACGCCAATATGTTTAAAAGCGTAACGGAGGAACTTTACCGTATCCCCGAGGTAGTGGAATGTCACTATACTACGGGGCAATACGCCATGTTCATTAAAATATATGCCAAAAACAACAAAGATTTTTTACGCATCATCCACGAAAAACTACAGCCGGTCAAAGGCATTGCAAGCACCGAAACCATTATTTCCCTGAGCGAGGGATTCAGGCGGCAACTCCCGATTCTCGGAATCAGCGATGAATACGGCGAAGAAGAGATAGAAGAATGATTGTATTTAAATATTTTTTCTTTTTTTTACAAAAATAAAAATCCATTTTTCGTTTTCTTTTGTACATTTGTCGGATGTACAGTAGCGTTTGAACAAAAAAATTGTACAAGTAGCTTATAACATTGATTATTTTTAGGGATATTCGATGATGTTTTTTTTGCAAATAGGGATCAAATGAAATTTTAATTAATCGATAATTTTAAAAATCATGAAGAAAAATTTATTATTATTTTTGGTGACAATGTTTGCCTTTTGTTGGCAGGTGAATGCACAAATTAATTCGGGCAATCCGGCGAAACCATTTGGAAGTAATACGAGTTATCAGTATGGAATTATGCCAACAAATTTACCAACAAGCGGCACGTATGGTAAATCACAAGCTGCTGCCACTGCATACGATACATGGAAAACAGCATACGTTGAAGCTTGTACCGGTGGTCAATATAGAGTAAAATTTGATACTCCGAGCGAAACCGTATCGGAAGGTATCGCTTACGGTATGTTATTATCGGTGTATGCTGGTGACAAAGCCTTATTCGACGGGTTATGGGCGTATTATAAAGCTAAGTCAAATAATAATGGCGTAATGAACTGGAAAATTAATGGTTGTAATAATGCCACAGGAACAGGAGGCGCTACCGATGCGGAACTTGATGCAGCCATGGCGCTTATTATCGCTGCTGAGCAATGGCCTTCAGCGACTTCTCCATATAATTATAAAAGTGAAGCCCAAACATTGATAGGAAAGATTAAACAGCATGAGATGACCACTGCCGGACAAACTTTAAATGGTGATCAATGGGGACAAACAAATACTTGTCGTAATCCAAGTTATATTTCACCCGCATACTATACCCAGTTTGCAAAAGTAGTTACTGCAGCTAATGATATTACGTTTTGGGGTACAACAGCAATAGATGCGTCTAACACTGTATTAACAGCAAATAGACATGCTACCACAGGGCTTGTAAGTAACTGGTGCAATAATAACGGAGTTGAAAATAACTGTAATGGCGACTTAGGTTATGGTTTCGATTCCAGTCGTAATCCATGGCGTATGGCTGTAGACTATCTATGGCATGGGACAAATGCATCAACAGCATCAAAAGATATTTGCGCAAAACTTACAACTTATGTTAGTGGAAATGAAAACAAAATGCAAGGTCCTATAACAAATCGTGGTAATAATATCACTACAGGACTGTATAGGAATGGTACGTTTTCTACGTTTGCACTTCCGCCAATGACTTCGAGTTCCGCTCAATCAAGTTTGAATAGCTGCTATACAAATGTTGTCAGTTTGCCTGGTAACGATGTATATTTTAATGCAACTATTCGTTGTATTACCTTGTTTGTGATGACCGGTAACTTTTGGGCGCCTGGTTCCGGCGAAGTTGTTTCCGCACCAACATTGGTGAGCGCCGCTACAAATGCCGACGGAAGCGCAATAACCCTTACGTTCAGCAAAACTATGGCTACTCCTGCTTCGGCTAACGGATTTACCTTATATATCGGCGGTACCGCAGTCACTTCTGCATTTACCGGAGCTACCGTAAGCGGTCAAACAATTACATTGAATATCGCCGCCGGAAAAAACGTTGTTGCAGGCAACGTAGTTACATTGGGTTACAATTCGGCAACCGGAACTATTAAATGTACTGACGGTCAAAACCTTGCGTCAATTACTTCATTTGCTGTTGAAAATAACGTACCAAGTAACAATAACACGGTCATTGCCGATTGTGAAAAAAGAGAAACAGCTTTGTGTACGACATGGTGGACTTATGATGATGGGACATCAACGATAACTGCAACCAAAGATGCTGAGGGCGCTATACTAATGACCGAAGGCGGAGCAGCCGTAGGCAACGGATATGTATCTGTGAACTACAATGTTGCTACAAGCGCCGGCGCCTGGGGTGTCGGGTTCGGATTCAATCTGGACGAAAAAACCGTAGGTACCAACAAAGTTCCTGTCGATTTAACAGGAGCAACCGGCATTACCTTCTGGCACAGAGGGACAGCCGGAACTATTCAGGTCAGTACAGCTCAATATGCAGAAAATTTCTCTGCAAATGTATCGGCACATGGTAATACTTGGACACAAGTAACGGTGCCTTTCTCTTCAATGTATGGAACATACGGCAGCAATGACGGAGTGCAGCTAACCAATATTTCGGCAGTAAATGCCATTCAATTCCAGATAGCGTCAGGCAACGGCACATTCAGCATTGATCACGTGCAACTTGACAATATTAACCTGAAATTGTGCGACACACAACCTTGCACCCCGCCGACAGTTAGCATCAGCACCAATCCGCCAATAACCACTGTGTTGACCTGTACCATGCCAAGCATCGGTTTGTCGGCTAACGGCGCCGGCGTTGGAGCAACGTATGAATGGAGCAACGGAGCTACTGGTGCTTTGATTAACGTTACCTCGCCCGGTATTTATACAGTAACCGTTACGGCGGCAGACGGTTGTACCGCTACCGAAAGCATTACAATTACAGAAAATAAAACCCCGCCAACAGCCGGCATCACTAACAATACAGGAACTACTGTTTTAACTTGTACTATGCCAGTCATTAGTCTGACGGCAACCGGCGGTGGAAGTTATGATTGGGGTGCGGGAATACCCAACAGCGCCAATGTAACGGTCAATGCAGCGGGTACCTATACCGTAACTGTTACAGCGCTAAATGGATGTACCAATACCGCAAGCATTACAATTATGCAAGACCAAACCCCTCCAACCGCTGGTATTAGTAACAATACGGGAACCACCGAGTTGACCTGTACTCTGTTAAGCATCAGTTTGACTGCTACCGGCGGAGGTACTTACGCTTGGAATAACGGGCTGGGCAACAACGCTAATGTTAACGTTACCTCAGCCGGTACCTATACGGTAACCGTCACGGGGGCGAACGGCTGTACCGATACCAAAAGCATCGTGATTACAGCAGACAAAGGCGATGCGAACGCCAACATCACCAATAATACGGGAACGACCGTGTTGACCTGTACCACGCCAAGCATCAGCTTGACTGCTACCGGCAACGGAACTTACTCTTGGAGCAACAGCTTGGGTAGCAACGCCAATGTAACTATAACTGTACCGGGTACCTATACCGTTACCGTTACAGAGTCAAACGGATGTGCCGACTCCAAAAGCATCACAATTACGGAAGATAAAACCCCGCCAACAGCCGGCATTACCAATAATTCTGGAACCACCGTCTTGACCTGTACCACGCCAAGCATCAGTTTGACTGCCACCGGCGGCGGAACTTACTCTTGGGACAACGGTTTGGGCAATGGTGCCGCTGTTACTGTTACCACACCCAGTACTTATACCGTTACCGTCACGGGATCCAATGGCTGTACCGCTACTTCAAGCGTTACAATAACAATAAACAAAATCCTGCCAATTGTCGACATCACCAACAATACGGGAACGACCGTATTGACCTGTACTACTCCAAGCATCAGCCTGACTGCCACCGGCGGCGGAACTTACGCTTGGAGCAACGGACTAGGCAACAACGCTAATGTAATTATATCAGCGCCAGGCACCTATACCGTCGCCGTCACGAATATGGCAAACGGTTGTACCGACACCAAAAACATCACAATTTCGGCAGATCCGTCTGTACTCACCGTAAATTTTGATAGCAACGGCGGAAGCGAAGTTCCCGGCAAGACAGCCTGCCCGAACAATACAATTACCAAACCGTCGCCTGACCCGACTCGACTGGGGTACAATTTCGCAGACTGGTATTTGGGAGCAAACATTTTCAATTTCAGTACGCCTATTACCGCTACTATTACGCTTAGGGCTGAATGGAATATTATAACTTACAATATTGTCTATGTATTGGATGGTGGCGTAAATCATCTGAATAACCCGTCGACTTACACGGTTGAAAATCTGCGTATTTTATTACAAGACCCGACAAAAGAAAACTATATTTTCTTAGGCTGGTCAGAAGGCAACGAAATTCCTGCAGGCAGCACAGAGACTAAGACTTTCACCGCTCAATGGAGACACATTACCGGTGTTACGGAAGTTTCTACCATTGCTGCCATGCAAATCTATCCTAACCCTGCCGAAGAAGGTAGATTTAATGTAAAATTGCCAAACAGCGAGACTGCGGTTCTTACAATTATTAATTTGCAAGGTAAAGCTGTTTACAGTACTATCATTGACAATGGTTTCGCTTCGATTAATGCGAATCTGGGAGCAGGCGTATACGTCGTTTCCATTCAGTCGGAAAGCGGATTGAAAACGCAGAAGCTGGTGGTTAAGTAATAACTGAATAATTGAGTAACTGAATTTTCAGTTATTCAATTATTAAATGCAATGTCGTTTAGTTAAGGCTGAAAGCCTTACATCAATAGCGTAGGGCAACGCCCTACGATTGGAGAACCGAGCTAACCCAAGCCCTGAAAGGGCGTAAGCAAAGGTATGGCTGTCGCCCTTTCAGGGCTTAGTGCATTCTCGTTCCATTCCGTAGGGCGTTGCCCTACGCTATTGATGTAAGGCTTTCAGCCTTTAAATATTTAATATTATGAAAAAGAGATTAGTATTAATTGTAGCGGCTGCATTTGCCATTTGTTGGCAGATGAATGCAGGACCGGTAAGTTGTTACGGCAAGTTACAGGTCAAAGGAAAAGACATTGTCGGTTCCAAAACAGGTACTACTCCCGTACAAGTAAAAGGAGTCAGTATGGGTTGGAGTAATACCGGCTGGGAAAGCGACGCTTATTTTAATGCCAATACGGTAAATGCAATGGTAGATTTGTGGAAGGCGGAGATCATTCGCGCACCATTGGGAGTAGGCAATTTCGGCAGTTACACTTCCTCCGAAAATAACAGGAAACTAAATAAAGAAAGAGTAGAAAATGTAATAAAAGCCGCCATTGACAAAGATGTCTATGTGATTATCGACTGGCACTCCCATAATGCCCACAAAGAAACGAATGACGCAAAAGAATTTTTCTATGAAATGGCTGGGAAATACGGAAATAACGACCATGTTATTTTTGAAATCTATAATGAACCTGTTAGCATAACTTGGGCTGCAATCAAAGAGTATGCAGACGAAATTGTTAAGGCAATCCGTCAATATTCCAATAATCTGATCCTTGTGGGGACTCCTTTTTACTCCCAACGCCCACATGACGTTAAAAATAATGTAGTTACCGATCCGAAAAACAACACAGCTTATGTAGTACATTTTTATGCCAACACCCATCCATTGAGGGAGTTCAGATCGGCAATAGAAACAACTCAAAGCAGAAATCAAGCCGTTTTTGTAAGCGAATGGGGAACATGTCATTCGGACGGAGGTCAGAATGCTAATCTTCATACTCATAGTGCTGCGAATAGCGATGAATGGCATGCGTTTCTTGATGAAAAAAAGATCTCTTCCTGTGCATGGGAGTTGAATTACAAAAATCAAGCAGCGTCTTATTTTAGTAAATATTTCAATCCGGCAACGGCTGCGCATGACGATTTTATTAACGAAAATAATTTAAGGGAATCCGGAAAATATATTTATGCTCTGTTGCAGGACTGGGCGACTAAAGCGCCATGGCGAACCGCCAATTGTACCAAGAGTGTGACAACCCCGAAACCTACAACTTCCTCCGTCCCCTACTATTTGCGGCAACGGTAATTAAGGCTGTCTCAAAAGAACGCGGATGACACAGATAACACGGATTTAGTTTGCACTGACCGTTGGTTCCGCAGATAATAAACGGATGAAAATTTGATATATATCTAATTATCAATAATATAAAAATCTGTGAAAATCTGTGAAAATCCGTGTTCAAAAAGGCTTTTGAGACAGCCTCGTCATTTATCGAAAATATGGTAAAAAAGAGGTTTTTTAATGCTTTGCCTCTGAATCAAGGACTAAAATGTTTTGAAATAAGAAATTTTCCTCTATCTTTGTGCGAACTGTTAAGTTTAGGTATAAAAACACAATAAAATAAAACAGGGAGTATTATTTTTGACATTTTTAGAGCAACAGGTTTTGTGATAACAACGTCTAAACCACTATAACTACCAACTCGCGTCATAATAATATTTGCTCCGAATTTTAACTCATGAGAATGACAAAGAGAAATAATGTAGGTATAAGCCAAATTAATTTTAAAAAAAATGCGTAAAATAGTTAAACAAAAATTGGTGTTTCTTGCACTTGTGTGCGTAGCAAACATTTGGGCGGTCAAAGCTGATGTCACCGCCAAATCAAGACCTTTTGAAGGCAATATCAGATGGGCAGTTTCTTCAAATTTTGACAAATTAACCGGAATGCTTAATAAATTGGGAGAGTCCGGCTTAGTTGAGACTGACGGTATTAACGAAGTCTTTTCAAGCACATTAAGCGGCGATATTGAGATGTTGATAAAAGTAAAAGGCAATAAGGTAATTCATTTTTATTCTACTGATGGCACAACGGTATGCGCTGATTGCGATAAAGGCGAAATTTGGATGGCTTATCCTTTTGCCAAAGCAGTGTATAAACAAACGCTAGCAGAGTATAAGGAAGCGATGTCTGTGATAAAGTTCGACCACAAAATTTTTCCGGACAGCATAAGAAAAATTGGCGGCTATCAATGTAAAAAGGCGATTTTTACCGGCAAATACGATGGAGTAGAAACCAACAATTTCGAATACTGGTACACTGACGAGCTTAGTTTGCCTAAATGTTATTTGGAAATTTTCAGTCGTCCCGGATTCACATTGCTTGAAAACTCAAAAACATTAGACAGCGCATATTATATTTTGACAACAGAAATTAAAGAAAGCAAAGTACATGACGCCAATTTTGTAATTCCGAAAGGATATGAGATTTTTACTCCAAAAACACAAGAACAGTTTGGAAAAAAACTGAATGACGGCGCCAAAAACAAAAAATCATATACCGTAGGAAGCAAGATTCCTGATGTATTTTGGGATTTTTAAATCAATGTCGTTTGGTTAAAGCGACAAACGCCCTGGAAGGGCATAAGCAATAGCGTAGGGCAACGCCCTACGATTGGAGAACCGAGCTAACCCAAGCCCTGAAAGGGCGTAAGCAAAGGTATGGCTGTCGCCCTTTAGCTTCGCTGACCGTTGGTTCAGGGCTTAGTACATTCTCATTCCATTCCGTAGGGCGTTGCCCTACGCTATTGCTAAAAGGCTTTCAGCCTTAAGTAAACGACATTAATTTTTAAATGTAAAAAGATGAAGAGAATATTATTTTCATTTCTTTGTTTTCTATTTGCATTTGCGGTACAGGCGCAAGACCTTATCGTAAAAAGCAATGGTAAGGAAATTTCGGCAAAAGTAGTAGAAATTGGCAATACTGAAGTCAAATACGAACAAGCAGGACAGATTTATTCATTGCCTAAATCTGATATTTTAAGAATCATTTACGCAAACGGCAAAAGTGAAACATTCGGACAATCATCCTACAAAGGCGCGCCTGTAGAGGTTGCTTCGGCAGGATGGAAAGGGACTGCGGGCGCCGGCGCCGATATATCGTTAGAACCCAAATACCGCCGTAGTTCGCTCTATTCTATTCTTGTCAAATATGCCAGTACCGAATTTTGCACCGATATAGTAGATGTGTTTTATTCCATTCCAATTCCCGACAAGTTCGACGACCATAATTTAAAGATACGCGACATCAATGCCTATATTCCTCGAAATGCCGAACAGCAAAAAGCCGGACAGCAAAAGGAAAATGTCGAAAATTTTCTTTTGCAAAACGAAATAGGCAGACGTTTGGTTGCAAAATGGTTCGACAGAGACAGCCGGTCGGGCGCTTTTAATTTGAATTTGATTTTTGAGCGTGGTTTTAACAATGCCTCTGTTTCGGATATCAGGATTGCAGAAAAGAGTGCTCGCGGCATACCCGCCCTTGCCGACGCAGGAGAAGAACTTATAGGCAATACGTTTATTATTGTAAATGATATTCGTTATGTGGACAAGGACAAACATACTGGTCTTGCCACTGCCGGTCTTGCTTCCTCTATTTCCGAACTTGGCGCAGTGACCGGTGTTGACACAAAAGAAGCTGTTAAAGAGGTAAACGCAGCCCGCTCTGCGGTTTCCAAAAAAATAGAGGGCTTCGAGGTGAATGTAACCTCCTATCTGTATCGCTTGAACTGGACAGACGACATTGCAGGCGTCTTTTACCAAAACTACTGGGTAACCAATGCTTCTCCCGACGCTTCCCTCAAAGGCGCTTTTGACAACGACAAAAGCACCTTTACTATCAGTTATGTAGGTTCCCAAACCGTCAGCAGTGGAAACACCTCTTTGCTCGGCATCAATACAAAGGCTAACGAGACAACCATCAGACGGGAAATGATTAAAAAGGTCTGCACGCGCGCCATTGACGACGCCATTGTTCAATTGCAGCGCAATTTCGACGAGTTTAAGGTAAAAATGCCGTTGACAAGTACTTCGCCAATCACCGCATACATAGGAAAAAAAGAAGGCGTAACCGAAGACGCGAAATACGAAGTTCTCGAAAGACAGGAAGACGCCAAAGGTCGTGCTTCTTACCGTAGAGTAGGCATCGTACAGCCTGTTAAGGGCAAAATTTGGGACAATCGTTATTTGTCGGTCGAAGAAGGTTTTGAAGGCGCTGGTTTAGGCGCAACTGAATTTAAAAAGGTCAGCGGCGACAATTTTTATCCCGGTATGCTTATCAGAGAAATAAAGTAAAATTTTTTTAACGTTATGTGTCATTTTATATAATAAAATTCTTTTATCTTTGCCTCGAAATAATAAAAAATAAATAATGTTTTTATGAGAAAGTTAACAAATGTGTTACTCATTTGGATGCTAAGTGTGTCGATTTATGCACAACTTGCTCCACGAGAAAACGAAAAAGGAAAATTCGGCTATGTAAATGACGAAGGACAATTTGTCATTAAAGCCCAATTTGACGAAGCGGGTGATTTCTTTAACGGTATTGCCAGTGTAAAAAAAGGTAGCCAGTATGGCTTTATCAACGAATCGGGCGAATACAAAATCAAGCCTAAGTATACTTCTGTCGGCGCCTTCAATGAGTTTGGGCTGTGCAAAGTAAGCGTTGGCGGCTCTGTAGACAAAAACACCGATGAGCTGATTGGCGCTAATTATGGCTTTATAGACAAGAATGCCAATGAAGTGGTGAAACCCAAATACGCATTGATCGGGCAGTTTGATGAAAAAGGTATATGCCAGGTAAATGTAGGAGGCAAGAAAGATAAGAAAACAGATAAAATAGTAGGTGGAAAGTGGGGCTATTTGAAAAGTAATGGCGACGAACTTACTAAAATAGAATATACCAATGTACAAACTACATTCTCTGCCGATGGATATGCCTGGGTGCAAAAAGGTAAAAAGTATGGATACATCAATACCAAAGGGAAAGAAGTAACTCCTCTGAAATACGACGGGGCGTTTCCGTTTGCCGACGGATGTGCCGCCGTTAGTGTGAAGGGAAAGAAAAATATGCTTTTCGGTTTTATCGATACAAACGGAAAAGAAATAGTTGAATTGGTTTATGAAGATTGCATCACTCAATTTGTTAATACATATTCGGCGATAAAAAAAGATGGAAAATGGGCGATTATCAATACCGACGGCAAGACAGTCAGCGGATTTGACTACAAGGAAGTAATCGTTCCTTCGAATAATGGAGGTCACTTTTTTGTTACCAAAGATGGAAAAAAAGATGAAGATGGCGGTATCCAAAGCGGCAGTTGGGGCATCATTAATAGTACCGGACAGTTGATAACACCTTTGAAATACCGTTCCATTGAGAAATTCAATGATGAAAATCTGGCAATGGTTTCCGACGGATCATCTTCATGGGGTTGGATTGATTTGAAAGGAGAAGAAGTTATTCCATTGAAACATAGCAAAGCGTATGATTTCAAAGACGGACTGGCTACCGTTATTAAAGATAGAAGAGCAAGTTGGATAAATCCTCAAAACGAAACCGTTTTGAAAACAGATTATTTAGATGCGACTGTTTTTGATAATAATGGAATAGCTGGTGTCAAAAACGACAGCAGAAAATGGGGTGGTATAGACAAAAAAGGCAATGTGATGATTCCATTTGTTGTCGAAACCCCCGAAGAGGTACAGGAAATGACCAATCTTTTTTATGTGCAGAATGGAAAAAAACCTCTGACAAAGCGGCACACAAAACTCTATCGCCTGTATAAAGACCGTCCGCAGGATAAATTCAAGATAAAAGATATTATACCAAATGATATGTGGGACTTTTAAAAAAAAATAATCATGAACAAATATATAACCACCATAATATTAGTATTTACAGTACTAAGTGTTTCTTCTCAAGAAGAGACGAAATACCGCCGCAGTTCGCTTTATTCCATGCTGATATCGCACCCTTCACAACAATTTGATAAGGAAATTACAGGCGTGTTTTTTACCATTCCTGTTCCCGACAAGTTCAATAACCATGATTTAAGCGTCAAAATAGTCTCTTCCGACGAAAAACGGCAGGAAAAACTAGAGGTGATTAACTCTTTTATTGAAAAAAATGCACTGCCTCGCCGAATGGTCGGAAAATGGTTCGATCGCGATCCTGAAACAGGATATTTTGACATGAATTTGATTGCAGACAGAGGACAATACGACGCTTCCTATTTTGATGTCAATATAGCCAAAATGTCGGCGCGCGGCACAGCGCAACTGGCGGATGCAGGCGAAGAATTAATCGGGAATACCTATCTGATTGTCAATGATATTAAGTATCTTGACAAAGCTGACGTAGCTAAAACATCCGCAATGGCTTTAAAAATAGGCGGACAGATTGCCGGTGCAGCTATGGGAAATTCCTACGTGACGGCATTGACCGATAAAGCCGGCGACTTAGTAGCATCCATCAAGGGTTTTAAAGTAACAGTAACCACTTATTTGTATCGTTTGGACTGGAACGACGAAGTTGCAGCAACCTTGTACACCTCTTATTATATAACAGAACAGGACTTTGACGCCAAAAAGAAAGAGGCGTTCAACGACGAAAAGAAACTGTTCAAGATGAAATACATAGGCAAGCAATCGGTTAATAGTGGTAATACCTCTATCGAAGGTCTAAACACAGAGACGCCCGAACAAATGATACGTAAAGTCTGTACTCGCGCCATAGATAAATCAATCGTGGAATTGCAACGCGCCCATGAAGAATTTCGTGTAAAAACACCTCTATTTTCAACAGGTCCTACAATTACGGCAAAAATCGGCATGAAAGAAGGTGTTGATGTCGCTTCAAAGTTTGAAGTATTGGAACAATCAATCGACAAGAACGGCAAAACGGAATACAAAAGGGTAGGCGTAATCAAACCTGTACCCGGCAAAATATGGGATAACCGCTATATGGCAGTAGAAGAAAAAGCAGTCAATGCCAATCTGACCGGTACCGAATTCAGGAAAGTCAGCGGCGGCGATTTTATGGTAGGCATGTTGATTAGAGAGATAAAATAATAATTTATAACATTAAAAAAACGAAGAAATGAAAACAAGATTATTTTTAATAACAATGTTATGTTTCGTAACGTTTTCGATAGAGGCTAAGAAGCCCGAAAATCTCCGTTACGACATTGAGTGCGCAGGCAACGGCGCACAGGGAAGCTACCTCGTAAAAGTATGGGTGTATACAAAAGAGAGCAAACTGACCTCCGAGGTATTGAAAAAATACGCTGTTCACGGCGTTATCTTCAAAGGATATGCAGGCAAATCTAACTGCTCATCACAGAGGGCAATAGCGCAAAGCCCTGCATTGGAACAAGAAAAGTCCGACTTTTTTAACGCTTTTTTCAACAAAGACAAAGCATACTCCAAGTATGCCACAGAAGTCAGCGGCTCTGTAGAGCGTATTAAAATCGGCAAGGAATACAAATACGGAGCGGTAATTTCCGTTTCCAAAGACATGCTTCGCCAGGATTTGGAAAAGGCGGGAATAATACGTGGATTATCAGATGGATTTTAAAAATAGGAGAATAACATTATGAAGAGAATATTTCAATTAAGCATAATGGGAGCAATAGCATTGCTCTTGTTTTCGTGCAAAACATCAACATCATCATTCTATGCCAACGAAACCGAATGTCTGGGCGTAGAACTCGACGGTTCGCAAACGCTCAAAGCATGGGGCAAAGGCAAAGGTAGAGTCGATGCCGCGCAACAAGCCAAAAAGAACGCCGTGCGCGACGTGATTTTCAAAGCCAATTTTAAAGGCTCCAAAGAATGCAATGCCAAACCATTGATATTCGAAGTCAATGCAGAAGAAAAATATGAAAGTTATTTCAACAAATTTTTCGCTGATGGCGGCGAATACGCAGACTTTGTAACCCTCCAGGACGAAAGACTAATGCACCAGGTTTTTCGTGGCAAAGAGTCTCGCAATGAAGACCAGTCCACTTACAGCGTTGTAGTGCGGGTTAAGAGAGTAGAGTTAAGAGAGAAATTAATTAAAGACGGAATTTTAAAACAATAGTACAATGAGAAAGTTATTTTTGATAGTTATCAGCGTTGCACTGAGTTTTTCAATGTTTGGGCAAGCAAAAAAGCCCACGCTGATGGTTGTACCGAGCGAAGCTTGGTGCACTAAAAATGGTTATATGATGAAATTTGACAATCAGGGTACGCCGGAGCTTGTCCCCAACTACAAAATCGCTCTGCAAACCCATTCGGAAGTGAATCAGGTAATCAGCAAGATAGGAGAACTCATGACCGACAGAGGTTTTCCGCTGGTTGATTTAATGGGAGCTATACGTGGTATGGAGCAGGAACAGGCAATAAACCGGTCAATGACAAGCAAGTCGGGCGCAGAAATTGTCGAAAGTCCTGTAGATATGATTAAACGGCAAGCAAAAGCCGACATTACACTGGAACTGGATTATACCATCAATAAAACGGGACCGAAACAATCAATCTCCTACAACCTTCGTGCATTAGACTCTTATACCCACAAGCAAGTAGCAGCTTCGTCAAATGTAGGTGCTCCTTCGTTTGCGGCAGATGCGCCTACGCTGTTGCAAGAAGCGGTATTGTCAAACATAGATAATTTCAATTCGCAGTTGCAAAAGCACTTCGATGATCTTTTTACCAACGGCAGGGAAGTTACCGTAAGAGTACAAGTGTTTGAGAATGCTCAAAACATTGACTTGGAAACCGACTTTGGAGGTAAAGAATTAAATGAAATTATCGGCGACTGGATGTATCAAAACACCGTTCAACATCGTTACAGTGAGCAAAACTCATCCGAAAATTTTATTGTTTTCGACCAGGTTCGTATTCCGCTTCTCGATGAAAAAGGTAGACCAATGGACACAAAAAACTTTGTTCAATCTTTACAAAAATATTTGAAAGCCGCGCCTTACAATATAACTTCAAAAGTTGACCAACGCGGCTTAGGACAAGCAGTATTAATAATTGGAGATAAATAGGAGGAAATACTATGAAACGTATAATCATTTTATTATCAGTTGTGTTGAGTTTCAACTATGCGTTACTCAACGCTCAAAATTGTGAAATTGTGGTAATTCCGTACATTCAGGACAAAATTGCCCCGCTTCCGGAAGAGACACGTTCATATTTGGAAACCAAGTTGAGTCAGATTGTTACCAAAGACGGCATTGCCGGCGCTGGTTTCGGTCAGTTTTACTTAATATCGAAATTTGCGTTGTTGAATAAGGATATCCTTCCTGGTCCACCGGTGATGATTTCGCAAAAAATAAGTGTAACGCTATCATTATTCGATTATTTCGGAGAAAAAGTGATTGCCTCCACCACGTTGGAATTGCAGGCAACCGGCGCGAACGAAAACAAGGCTTATATCAACGGTATTCGCAATCTCAATCCCGACAATGCAAAAGTTCAGGAATTTCTCAAGTCAGGTAAAGAGAAGATGTTGAGTTATTACGATAATAACTACAACACGATCATCAAAAAAGCGCAGAATCTGGCGGCGATGAAGCAATACGAAGAGGCATTATTTTATCTCTCGGCTGTTCCTGAATGCAGTAAAGGCTACGATGCAACAACTGCAGTCGCTAAAAGCGTCTATAAGGAGTATATCGATTACCATTGTCTGCGCACTTTGCAACAGGCTCGCAGTGCTTGGGCAGCTTCGCCTAATGCAGCAGGCGCTGCGGAAGCAGGCGAGTATCTGGCAATGATTGAACCCGATGCAAAATGTTATTCCGACGCCCTTGCATTGTACAACGAAATCAAAAACAGCGTAAAGGAAGATTGGAAATTTGAGTTCAAAAACTACGACGAACGCGCACTCGAACGCGAGCGTATAAACGCTATCCGCGAAGTGGGTACCGCATTTGGAAAAGGACAACAACCTTCAACAACAGTTATTGGACGGATGTAATTAAAGGGAATGTATTTTAAAAGGGCGTCATTGCGAGCTTAACCCGCAATGACGCCCTTTTAAAATACACCCCCCAATAAATCTGCTTTACCTTTTCCAAAACGAAGGCATCAAAACAAAAAGCACAGTAAAGATCTCCAACCGCCCTATAAGCATCAAAAAAGAGGCATACCATTTAGCCGCATCAGGAAACAGCGAATAATTATCCATCGGTCCGACTGAACCTAATCCGGGTCCAACATTACTTAAGCACGACACAACAGTCCCTATAGACTCAATAAAACCAATACCCAATAACGTAAAAATCAAAATACTCACAATCGCTATCAGTGCATAAAGAACCACGAAAGCCAGCACATTGGTAATAATCTGGGCAGGAACTACCCGTTGATTAAATTTGACAGGAATAACAGCGTTAGGATGCAGCAACCGTTTAAACTCGTGATAACTATTTTTCAGCAACAGAGCCACACGGACTGTTTTCAATCCTCCGGCAGCAGACCCGGCACACCCTCCGATGATCATGATAAAGAACATGAAAGACCATAAAAATGGAATCCAATTCATGTAATTTGCCGTGCTGTAACCCGTTCCGGTCATTAATGAAAAAACTTGAAAAGTACCGGTACGAATGGATGCTTCCGCACCCAGGTTTTGAGTAAACAAAAGCCCTATCACAGTAATGAGAGAGAATCCAAAACCAAAAAGAAGGTAGAATTTCAACTCTTCATTTTGATACAACTTCTTGAAATTTCCTTTTAAAGCAGCATAAATAATCGCATAATTTATCCCTGCTATCATCATGAAGAAAATGACAGTATATTCGATGAAAGGAGAATTCCAATAAGCAATGCTGGCATTTTTAGTTGAATAACCGCCTGTAGCTACTGTTGTAAAAGAATGACATACGGCGTCGAAAAAACTCATTCCTCCGATTGTCAACAGGATTGCTTCGATTAATGTCAGTATGGTGTAGATACCCCATAAAAATTTAGCTGTTTGAGCTACTCGAGGACGTAATTTGTCTTTGATCGGACCCGGAAATTCAGCGACATATAACTGCATCCCTCCAATGCCGAAAACCGGAAGGATAGCCAGAAAAAGTACGATTATCCCCATTCCGCCAAGCCATTGTATAATACTTCTCCAGAATAATAACCCGTGAGGAAGAATTTCCACATCGTTCAGGATGGTGGCGCCGGTGGTGGTAAAGCCCGACATGGTCTCGAAAAAAGCATCGGTATATCTCGGAATGTATCCGCTCATAAAGAAAGGGAGAGACCCAAACACGGAGAACACAATCCAGATAAGAGCGACGATAAGATACCCTTCCCGTTTTTTCAGGTATTGTTGATGTTCTTCTTTTTTGGAAAAATAAAACAGCAGGGCTACTCCAAGCGTAATGCCAAAAGAAAGAAGCAATGAGTGGAAGTCCGGCTCTCCATATATATAAGATACGGCAGCAGCAATCAACATAAACGCAGCCTCAAAGAACAAGAGGGAGCCTATCGTATGCAACACCAGCCGTATATTAATTATTTTTTCTTGTTTCATAGCGAATTTCAGGAGAAGAGTTTCTCTATCTTGCGTATACCGGAAGAGAGGCAAAAAACAATCACATCGTCATCCGGCAAAATAATGGTCTCTCCATTTGCGATATATCCTTTTCCGTTGCGGATAATTCCTCCGATAAACAGGTTCTTCGGCAAATTCAGATTTTTGATCTTGTCTTTTGTGATTTTAGATCCTTCCTTTGCCGTCAATTCAACGACATCGGCATCCACGTAGGTCAGATCTTTCACCCTGCTGACATCCACATCCAGCGTGTATTGAAAAATATAACTGGCAGCAATCAGTTTTTTATTAATAACAGCGCCTATATTCAAGCTTTCAGCTAATGGAATATAATCAATGTTTTCCACTTCGGCAATCGTATTTTTTATACCAAATCTTTTGGCGGCAATACAGGCTAATATGTTTGCTTCGGAGCTACCAGTCAGGGCGACAAAGGCATCCATACACTCTATACCTTCTTTTTTCAACAATTCAAGATTGCTTCCGTCCCCCAGAATAATCGTTGTATTGTCTAGTTGCTCAACCAATTTTATCGTTTTGCTTTTATCTTTTTCCAGTAATTTTATATTTATATTATCCGGAAGGTTTTTCGCGGTTTTAACAGCAATGCGGCTACCGCCTATGATCATTAGATCTTCAACATTAATTACCTCTTTACCTGCTTGTTTCCTGACATGAGATACGCACTCTTTTGTAGTGATAAAATAGGCAATATCATTTGGCAATATTTCATCATTACCCGTAGGAATGATTGTATCTGCTCCCCGTCGAATGGCGACAATCCGGTAATCGGCGCTGTCGGTCAAGTGCATCAGCTTTTGATTGATGATGGGAGCATTATCGCGCACTTTTATACCGGTTAGTATTAGGGCTTCATTTTGGAAATCCATCCATTGTCTCACCCAATTTGTTTTCACATAGTTGACTATCTCTTCGGCAGCCAGCATTTCCGGATATATAAGAGCGTTAACACCCAATTTCTCAAAAAAATCTTTATTTTTTGGAAGCAAGTATTCATAATTATCAATTCTTGCCAACGTTTTCTTAGCCCCTAAATTTTTTGCGAGAATACAAGCTGTGATATTCCGGCATTCAGCCGTAGTGACAGCTATAAATAAATCGGCAGACGATATGCCTGCTTCTTTCAGATCATTAATGGAAGTGGGAGAGCCGATGGCGCCCATCAAGTCGTAATTGGATTCTAATTGCTGTAATTTTTCCTCATCATCGTCAATTAGAATTATGTCGTGATTTTGGCGGGAAAGCATTTTGGCGAGATGAGTGCCGACTTCGCCCGCACCTGCTATGATAATTTTCATACGAAAAAAATTGAAAAACTTATCTCAAAAAAATCATGCAAAGGTAGGTAACTTTTATGAACAAACGACTTTTTAGAAGGGAATTTCAACCATTTTTTCAGAAAAAGAAAATAAGAGTGTAATGAATAAAATTTTTCCCGGATTTATTCTTAAATTAGCGCGTTCTTAATAATTCGTAATTATAATATGATCAACTCTTTATTAGAATGGGACAAGGAAATACTGGTGTTTCTGAATATGAGCGGACATCACACTTCCTTCATGGATTTTTTCATGTGGATGACGACTCAGACGTTTATATGGCTTCCCGCATTTTTGACTTTTTTCTATGTCATTGTAAAAGACAAAAAGAGAGAAGCATTGCTTATTATCGGAATTACGATCCTTCTTTTTGTCCTGTGCGACCAGATCTCATCTTCGATCATCAAGCCGCTAGTGGGGCGTCTCCGACCCGGAAGGGATCCGCTGGTAATGGATTTGCTGCAATATGTAAATGACTACAGAGGCGGTAAGTTCGGATTCCTCTCTTCTCATGCCGCCAACTCATTCGGTTTCGCCATGTTCTCATCCCTGCTTTTCAGGTACAGGTGGTATACGATTGCAGCTTTTTTATGGGCGGCATTATGCTCTTACAGCCGCTTATACCTGGGTGTACATTTCCCGTTGGATATTATTTCGGGCATGTTGCTGGGAATATTGATCGGATGGCTTTGTTACCGGCTATACGGAAAGGCAAAACAATTTATCCCGCAAGGCAACAGCATTTTTAGCCAAAAGAATACAACTCTTGCAAATTGCACGAAATCAGATTTTTCGATAAAAAATATCCGGCTTTTGCTGTATTCCCTTGGCGTAATTCTTTTCTGCATTGTTTATGCAGCATTCCAGGCGCGTAAATTTTTTTAATATTTCCTCATTCTGCCCGCGACAACGTTCCAGTCAATGATATTCCATAATCCTTTGATGTGGTCGGCTCTTCTGTTCTGAACATCCAGATAATAGGCGTGTTCCCACACATCAAAGGTCAATAGGGGCGTATGTCCCTCTCTCAACGGGTTGCCGGCATTACTCTCCTTGATAATTTCCAAGCCTCTATCTTTTGTTTCTACCAGCCAAGCCCAGCCCGAACCAAACAGGGACACAGCCGCATCGCTGAATTCCTGACGGAAATTTTCGAAATTTCCCCATTTCTTGTTGATGGCTTCCGCCAATGCGCCGCTTGGCTCTCCTCCTCCCTTAGGAGAAAAAGTAGCAAAGTAAAACGTGTGGTTCCAAGCCTGCGATGCATTATTAAATATCGCACCATCGGCAGATTTTATCATCTCTTCCAGTGTCTCGCCTTTGAAATGAGTTCCTTCTATCAGTTCATTTAACTTATTGATATACGCCAAATGATGTTTGCCGTGATGAAACTCCAAGGTTTGACCGGAAATAACCGGCTGCAAAGCATCCATCGCGTAGGGTAGGGGTGGTAATTCAAATTTCATATTATTGCGTTTTAAAAAATGATTATTGGACTTTCAGTACAACAAATATAAAGGAAAAAAGTTGAAATTTACGCAGATATGAGTATATTCGCAGTGATTTTCAATTTTTACGTATGAAAAAAATAATTTCAACATCAGAAGCTCCGGCTGCCATCGGAGCATACAATCAGGCGATATTGGCAAACGGAGTATTATATACTTCCGGTCAACTTGCCATTGATCCGAAAACAGGTAAACTGCGCGAAGCCGACATATCCATTCAAACAAATCAAATACTTCGGAATATCGAAAATATCCTGAAAGAAGCCGGCTTTGAGTTGTCGGATATTGTAAAAACAACGGTTTTTATTGCTGATATGAGCCTTTTTGCCGAGTTTAATGAAGTGTATAAAACCTATTTCGCCAAGGAAAATGCTCCGGCGCGTTCGTGTGTTGCTGTCAAAGGATTGCCGATGGACGCTTTGATTGAAATAGAGTGTGTTACTGTAAAATAAAAGTGTATTTTTGATTATGGTTAGTGAATTACAAAAAAATATTATCATCAATAGTATATTGCCGTATCATCCCGTGAAAATAGGCATATTCGGCTCCGTTGCTCGTGGTGAGAACACAGAAAACAGCGATATTGATATTCTTTATCAGTTGAAAGAAGCTGTTGGCTTGTTTAATATTATGCGTATGAAGGATGATTTAGAAGAAAAACTGAATAAAAAAGTGGATTTGGTTTCTGAAAAATACATACATCCAAAACTAAAACCTCATATTATGAACGACTTAAAAATTATTTACAGCAATGAAGGATAAAAGATGACGAAACTTCCCGAGGCATTTTATACCCGCCAAGACGTTGTAAAGATCAGCAAAGAACTGTTAGGAAAAGTGCTATGCACCCGCATTGACGGCTTGCTGACCGAAGCGGTAATTGTAGAAACCGAAGCCTACGCCGGTGTCACCGATAAAGCCTCACATGCCTATAACGGACGGCGAACGAAGCGGACGGAAGTTATGTTTTGGCAAGGCGGTCATGCTTATATTTATCTTTGCTACGGAATGTACTCGTTGTTTAATGTCGTTACCAACACCGAAGGAACGCCACATGCAGTATTGATTCGCGGCGCCGTTCCGCTTACCGGTATCGACACGATGCTGCAACGCACCGGAAAGCAAAAAGTCGACAAAAATTTCCTGATTGGTCCCGGAAAATTAGCCAAAGCGCTGGGACTGCATTTTTCACTCAGCGGTACGCCGCTCAACGGTGACTTAGTATGGATAGAAGATCGGGGAATAAATGTTCCGGCAAATACTATCAACGCTACGCCGCGAATAGGAATCGACTACGCCGGCGAAGATGCGTTGTTGCCTTACCGGTTTACGACGGAGATAAAGATTTAATGGACATAAAAATAAAAGAAACGAAGCAAAAAGCCTCATCTTTTTTCATAGCGTGTATGTTTTTTTGATTTTATTTCGTATATTTGCAAAATAATTTCAAAAACAGCAATTAAAATGATACTTGAGATTCGTTTGAGTAATTTTTTCTCGATTAAGGACGAGATTGTGCTGGATATGCGAGCGGGCAACAGTAAGACGCAGAAGGTTCAAAATCTGCAAAACAATACTTTTTCCTATAAAGACATGCAAATTTTGAAGTCTGTCGCTATTTATGGAGCCAACGCTTCCGGCAAAAGCAATATTATAAAAGCTATACGCTGCTGTATTTCACTGATATTGCAATCGCATACTTACAATGAAAATATCCGTTTTGACTATACTCCTTTCAAATTTGAGGGATATTTACATATCAACAAGCCCAGTAGTTTTTATATCCGGTTTGTAATTGGAGAAGTTGAATACGAATATTCCTTTTCATTTAGTTTGGTGCAAATCATATCGGAATCATTATATTACTACCCCAACGGGCGAAGGGCGAAAATATTTACCCGAAATGAATATGCCGGCAAAGACAAAAGCAAGATTTACAGTTTTTCTTCCGCCATTCGCAAACCGATGGACATTGCGGAAAACACATCGACTAAAACGCTGTATGTTTCTCGCGCCAGCCAGATGGACAGGGAAATTCCTAAAGAAGTTTTTAAATTTTTCAATGAAAAATTTGTTCTTGGATATTACCTTGATGCGCCATTAGTTGAATTGTTATATAGAGAAAATAGGGAAACTTTGCTCAAAGCGTTGCAGATTGCCGACAGTGACATTGTTAGCGTCGAAATGTTAAAAGAAAAGAAACCCGGTAAAACATTTACCGTTAATGTAGAAGCTAATAAAGCTATAATGCAAGACATTCAACAAACTTATTTAACATTTCTGACTTATCATAAAGCTAATCCGGATTTTGCTTTTGATATGGCAACAGAAGAATCTTCCGGGACATTTATGCTTTTCTATATCATGTTAACGGTTATTGATGTTGTCAAAAACAATAAAACACTGATAATAGATGAATTGGATATTAGCCTGCATACAAAAATTGTCGAATATATCCTCAGCCTGTTTCATGCAAGCGATGCCGCTCAAATCATTTATACTACGCATAATACCAACTTGTTGAACCTGAATAAACTCCGTAAAGACCAGATTTATTTTGTCAACAAAAAAGATGACGCCTCAAGCGACTTGTATTCATTATTTGATTACAAGGATTTCCGGGATACGATGGATGTGGAAAAAGCATATTTACAGGGCAGATTCGATGCCATACCCTATATTGACGATTCATTAAACAATCTTAAAAGTCTTATCAAATGAAAAAAGGAAGGTCATCGAAAGGTAAATCTATTCGTCCTACCTTTTTTATTTTCTGCGAAGGCGAAACGGAGGAGGCATACGTAACATATTTGCGTTCCGTTTACCGTTTGCCCATTCAAATTAACGCTAAAATATCCGGCAGCAATATAACCGGAAAGTATATCAGCAATTATAGATCGACTAAAACCGTACATTCGAAAGATAAAACGTTTTTGATATATGATTGTGATGTACCAGATATAATCGAAAAACTCAGGAAAATAGACAAAGTAGTTTTGCTTTTGTCGGATCCGTGTTTTGAGTTGTGGTATTTACTTCATTTTCATGACCAGAAAACAGAAATATCAAGTGATGAATGTATCCGGAAACTGTCAAATCATCTGAAAAATTATCAAAAAGGAATTTTGAATGATAAATTGAAGTGTCAATTGGATAAGGAACAAGAAAAAGCTATTACAAGGTCTAAGGCACTTGAACAGTGTAAAAATCCATCCACAGATATTTTTCAGCTGATTGAAGAATTGGAAACGCTTAGAGTTAAGTAATGGATTTAATATCATCCAAATTTCAACCTTTTCAACCTTTAATTCTCATTATTTGTTAAATAACAAAGCATCAAAAAATATTTTGATTATTTTTGCGGTTCAAAATAATTTGAGTTAGATAATTCATATATCAAACATGGAGGAAAAAGAGAGCATTCCCGACTATATTTTTGAAACCAGCTGGGAGGTCTGTAATAAAATAGGCGGCATTTACACCGTTTTATCGACCGGCGCGAAAGCGCTCCAGGAACAGAACAAAGACAAAAATATCTACATCGGTCCGGACTTCGGGAATAAGGACAATCCGCTATTCAAGGAAAACAAGACATTGTTTAAAGAATGGAGAAAACAGGCTTCGGAAAAAGAGCGCCTGCACGTCCGAATAGGGCGTTGGGAAATTCCGGGAAAGCCCCTTGTCTTTTTGGTCGATTTCAAACCCTTTATGTCGTTGAAGAATGAATTTCTCTATCAAATGTGGGAAAAATTCGGAGTAGATTCTCTATCCTCTTATGGCGATTACGACGAATCCGTCATGTTCGGATATACCGCCGGAAAAACCATTGAAAGCTTTTGTTCCTTCTTTCATTTGCCCAAAGAAAAAACAGTTGCCCATTTTCACGAATGGACGACAGCTTCGGGATTATTGTATCTCAAAATAAATGCGCCGGAAATCCGCACATTATTTACAACCCACGCCACGACTGTGGGACGTTCCATTTGCTTCAATAACAAACCGTTGTACGATCATTTTGAAAATTACAACGGCGACCAGATGGCTTGTGAATTGAATGTAACAGCCAAACATTCGATAGAAAAAAGAGGCGCGGTAAATGCCGATTGCTTCACTACGGTAAGCGAGTTGACGGCTAAAGAATGCGCCCAGCTCTTGGAAAAAAAGCCCGATATTGTAACACCAAACGGTTTTGAAAGCGATTTTGTTCCCAAAGGAAAAAAATACATGGAGCAACACGCCGAATCGCGCACGATCTTGAAAAAAGTAGCCGAAACATTGCTCGGATATGCACTCGAAGAAAATGCGCTCTTCATAGGGACAAGCGGAAGATACGAATACAAAAATAAAGGTATTGACGTATTTCTGGAATCGCTCAAAAGGCTGGATTTCAATCCGGAACTGAAAAAAGAGGTAGTGGCGTTCATTATGGTTCCCGGATGTATCAGCGGTCCGCGTAAAGATTTACAGGAAAAATTGAACAATCCGGATGCAAATGTGCAACTGATTTGCAACAATACTACCCATGATTTGTATAATTATTGTAACGATGAAATTATCAGCGCCTTACAATGTTTCAATTTGAACAACCGGAAGGAAAATAAAGTAAAGGTAATTTTTGTTCCTTCTTATCTCGACGGGAATGACGGTATTTTCAACCACTCCTATTATGATTTGTTGATAGGTCTGGACATGACTGTTTTTGCTTCCTACTACGAACCCTGGGGATACACGCCCTTGGAAAGCGCCGCATTCGGCATTCCTACGATAACGACAGACCTTTCGGGATTCGGATTGTGGGTATCGCACGAACCGAAGGATATTGAAAACGGCGTAGCCGTGATCCTCCGGACAGAATACAACTACCACGATGTGGCAGAAGATATACAGGACAATGTTGTTCTTTTTGCCAACAAAACCCAAGAAGAAATCGCCGGACTCAGAAAACGGGCGCAGGACATTGCACACAAAGCATCCTGGCACGAATTTATCTCTTATTACATAAAGGCTTTTAACATCGCATTCAAAAAATAGAAAATAATCATTCAAAAAATAAGACAAATGAACGTAAAGATCAATTATGCCAACACTCCTGCATGGAAAGAGGTTACAATAAAATCTAAAGTTCCTGCAAAGCTGGAAAAGCTTCAATTATTATCCGAAAACCTGTGGTGGGTGTGGAACAATGAAGCAACGGATTTATTTAAAGAAATAGATAATACGATGTGGAACGACTGTGGTCGGAATCCTGTATTGTTTTTGGAAAAAGTAAGTATCGACCGGTTAGAAGAGGTTGAAAATAATGCCTATATGACCAAAAAAATAGAAGACGTGTATGCCAAATTTGAGGCTTACATGAAGGCTAAACCCGACCCTGCGAAACCATCTATAGCCTATTTCAGTATGGAATACGGCTTGACCGATATTTTAAAAATTTATTCGGGAGGTCTGGGCGTTTTAGCCGGAGACTATTTGAAAGAGGCAAGCGACTGCAATGTCAACATGACAGCTGTGGGATTTTTGTACCGTTTTGGTTATTTCACCCAGTCGTTATCTATGAATGGAGAACAAATTGCAATCTATGAACCTCAGAACTTCGGGAACCTTCCTATCTCTCAAGTGAAAGACGAACACGGTAATCCGCTGGTGCTGGAAGTCCCATTCTACGACAGAATCATTTTTGCAAACGTATGGAAAGTTGCTGTAGGCAGAATCTCGCTCTATTTGATGGATACGGACTTGGAGCCAAACAGCGAGTATGACCGCTCTATTACTTTCCAACTGTATGGAGGCGACTGGGAAAACCGTCTCAAACAGGAGTATATGCTCGGAATCGGAGGTATCCTGCTGCTCGACAAATTAGGAATCAAGCACGAAACTTACCATTGTAACGAAGGACACGCCGCGTTGATCAACATCCAGCGTCTTTGCGATTATATTTCAAACAAGGGACTTACTTTCAGTCAGGCGTTAGAAGTAGTTCGCTCTTCTTCCCTCTACACGGTACACACTCCCGTACCTGCGGGACATGACAAATTTGATGAAGGATTATTCGGTAAATATATGTGTCAATATCCTGAAAAATTAGGAATTACATGGGATAACCTGATGGATTTGGGGAGAGAAAATCAGGGAGACAAGCACGAAAAATTCTCCATGAGCGTTTTCGCCTGTAACACCTGTCAGGAAGTAAACGGCGTAAGCTGGTTGCACGGAGAGGTTTCTAAAAAAATGTTCGCCCCTATCTGGAAAGGATATTTTCCGGAAGAACTTCATGTAGACTATGTTACCAATGGCGTCCACATGCCTACGTGGGCAGATGTGGAATGGAAAAAACTGTATGAAAAACAGTTCGATCCGACCTTCTTCTCCGACCAGTCCAATATGAATATCTGGGAAAAAATAAATACAGTGCCTGATGAGGAGATTTGGCAGCTGAGACAAACGCTGAAAACAAAACTGATTGATTATATCCGTGTTAAATACAAAGACAACTGGTTGAAAAATCAGGGAGACCCTTCGCGCATTGTCTCCCTCATCGAAAAAATCAACCCTCAAGCATTGACGATCGGCTTTGGACGCCGTTTTGCGACTTACAAGAGGGCGCATCTGCTCTTCACCGATCTGGACAGGCTCGCTAAGATTGTAAATAATCCGAATCGTCCCGTACAATTTATCTATACGGGAAAAGCGCACCCTGCCGACGGCGCTGGTCAGGGATTAATCCAAAAAATCGTAGAAATTTCACGCATGCCCGAGTTTCAGGGAAAAATCATCTTCCTCGAAAATTACGACATGGCGCTTGCCAAACGCCTGATTTCGGGTGTGGACATCTGGTTAAACACACCAACCCGTCCGCTGGAAGCATCCGGAACTTCGGGAGAAAAGGCGTTGATGAATGGAGTAGTAAATTTCTCAGTACTAGACGGTTGGTGGCTGGAAGGATATGTGAAAGGCGCAGGATGGGCACTGACCGAGAAACGTACTTACGAAAATCAGGCTCATCAGGACCAATTGGACGCCGCAACTATTTACACGATGCTGGAAAATGAGATTATCCCAATGTTTTTTGCGATAAACTCAAAAGGATACTCTCCTGAATGGATTCAAACAATTAAAAACTCAATCGCTCTGATTGCTCCTCGATATACGACAAAACGTATGTTGGACGATTATGTCAGCAAATTCTACACCAAGTTGCACGACCGTTTTCACTTCATATCCGCAGGCAATTTTGCAAAAGCAAAAGAGATTGCAGCATGGAAGGAAAAAGTAGCTGCCAAATGGGATCATATCGAAGTAGTTTCCACCAATCTTCCGGACAAGCTGATGACAAATCCTGAAGTAGGCGATAAATACCTGATGGGAGTAATAATCGACGTGAAGGATTTGGGTGACACCAATATCGGCGTTGACTTCGTTACTACCGAAAAAACGGCAAATAACGAAGACAAACTGGAGGACAAAAAAGAGATGGAACTTTACAAAATAGAGGGATCCAAATTGTATTTCAAGCTGGAAGACAGGATCGTGAAAGCCGGAACCTTCAAATATGCGTTCCGCATGTTCCCTAAAAATCCGGATCTGGCATATCGGATGGATTTCTGTTATGTGAGGTGGTTTAATTGATGGAATATTTAGCGAATTTGGCAGTAGAGACGTTGCACGCAACGTCTCTACAAACGCCAACAAGCACCAACGTTAACAACAACTGATTAACTATGCGTTGTGCAAGTTTTTCAGTTGTTTTTTTATTGGTATTTCAAGAAAAAACGATAAATTTGTATTACGAATTCTCAAAAGCATATAATTATGGCTACAGTAACTGCAAAAAAAAATATTGACTGGCAATTTCCGACTGAAGAACAAACAGTTACATTAGACGATTTTCATGCAATGGTACGAAATGGAGAATGTGCTCCACATATTTCATTGGAAGAATTTTACAAAATCACAGACGAATGGTTAAACAATTCATCAAAAAACCACTACGACAAAGAAAAATAATACTTTCTACAGAGTTTGTTACAAGTTTGGCAAGGATAAAAAATTATAGTGAAGAAATGTTCGGTAAAACAGTGAGTAATAGGTTTATCAGCGAAATAAGGCGTAAAATATCATTGTTAAGCCAACATCCCGACACCCATCCGAAAAATCGTTTTATAGAAAATACGGAAAATAAAACTTACCGAAACATCATTCATAGAAGTTATTGTGTTTTATATTCTGTAACTCCAACTACTATTGACGTGATTGAGATGTACCATTCTGCCAGAAATCCTGAATATATAAAAACTTTATGCGAACCCTCATCATCCTCTTAGGTCCCACCGGCATCGGAAAAACGGAACTCAGCCTAAAAATCGCGGAGCAACTACAAACCGAAATCATCTCCTGCGACTCCCGTCAATTTTTCAAGGAACTAAAAATTGGCACCGCAGCCCCGACCGAAGAACAACTGAAAAGAGTTCCGCACCACCTTGTCGGAATGCTTTCCATTACGGACTATTACAGCGCCGGACGCTTTGAAATGGACGCGCTTCGTAAGTTGGATGAGCTATTCCAAACGCACGATTCGGTATTGATGACCGGAGGATCGATGCTCTATATTGACGCCGTTTGCAAAGGAATTGACGATATCCCGGACGTAGACAAGGAACTTCGCGAGGAATTACTGAACCGTTACCAACAGGAGGGAATTGAAAATATCCGTGCCGAACTGAAAATCCTCGACCCCGAATACCATCAAATAGTAGACCAAAAAAATCATAAACGCATCATTCATGCCTTAGAAATCTGTCTTATGTCGGGCAGACCATATTCTTTTTTCAGAAAAGAAAGCTCGAAAGAACGTCCGTTCCAAATCTTGAAAATCGGACTGAATATGCCAAGAGAAGAACTATACGAACGAATCAACCAAAGAGTAGATATTATGTTTGAAAACGGGCTCTTGGAAGAAGCCAAACGTTTTTACCCGCACAAAAACCTGAACTCACTTAACACCGTAGGTTACAAAGAGCTTTTCGAATATTTTGACGGAAACTGGACGTTGGATTTCGCCCGTAACATGATTAAGCAAAATTCAAGGCGGTATGCGAAAAAACAGCTGAGTTGGTTCAACCGCGATGGAGAAATTCACTGGTTTCATCCGGCGCAGGAAAAAGAGATTCTTGAATTGATAAGGTTTATTTCCCCACAACTTTTACGGGTGAGCCAATAATGCGGGTCAATACTAAATGTGTCCTTCAAGAATTTTGGGCAATGCCGCCATCATATAAAATGGAAGATTTATCGTTTGCCCAACGTGTTAATTCTTTTTCAATATTTCGTTCAAACATAATTTTCTTATAAGATATTAATATTCAAGTGAAAATATAAAAATTTGTTTCATTGCAGGGGTATACGAAGTTTTTTCATACCTCTTTCTTTGTATCTTGACGCCTTTCGCTTAATTTTGCGTTAAATACATTATAGACTAATTTTTATGAAACATTTTCGGAAATTATTTCTGCTATCGGTGCTTTTTCTCAGTAGCTGTCTGACGGTGCAACAACAGTCTAACCTGCCGCAACTGTCCGGCGAAAACTTCAACTTTATTGTAGCCAACGACATGGGGCAACGCGGTGAATCACAACAACAAAATATTGCTGATTTAATGGGCGAAGTGGCAGCAACCGGCAAAATCCGTTTAATTGCCGTAGCCGGCGACCCGATTAACGACGACGGAGTAAAGAGCATTGCCGATAACGAATGGAACTTGAAGTTTGAAAACATTTACACTGCGGCTTCCTTACAGGAAATCCCTTGGTATGTGATTTCGGGTAATCATGAATACAACGGCAACGTACAAGCCATTCTCGATTATTCGACCGTCAGTAAACGCTGGAATGCTCCGGCGCGTTATTTTTCGTTGGAACAAGCCATTGACCCGACCGGACAAAAATGCTTGTTGGTTTTCATTGATACCACTCCTTTGATTGAAAACTGTCGTACCGATGACCAGTATTCCGATGCCGGTCAGCAGGATATGGACGCACAATTGCAATGGATAGAACAAACCTTGGCTTCGTCCGACGCTCGCTGGAAAATCGTGATCGGACATCATCCCGTATATGCCGATACGGAAAAGAATATAAGCGAACGTACGGATATGCAAGCGCGCGTAGTTCCGATGCTGGAAAAATACAACGTCGCCTTGTACATTTGCGGACACATACATAATTTCCAGCATATACAGCCGCAAGGTAGCAAGGTGCATTATGTGGTCAATTCGGCGGCTTCACAATCCCGGAGTGTAAAACCCATGGAGGGAACGCTTTTCTGCAATCCCGATCCCGGTTTTTCCGTATTTTCGGTTTCATCCGGCAATATTGAATTTTACATGGTGAATCACACGGGTAAAACGGTTTATAATTATACCATCGTCCGGTAGGGGCGACCCTTGCGGTCGCCCTAAACGACGCAATCGTTGCAAACAGAAGCTGTATATTTTCTTCCAATCAATAAATTTTCTATTTTTGTTATATGAAATACAAAGCCATTTTATTCACCCTTTTTGCCTGTATATGGCAAGTCAAAGGACAAACGCCTGTCGATTACGTCAGCATTTTAGTAGGAACACAATCGAAACACTCCTTATCGACCGGTAACACCTATCCGGCAATCGCTTTGCCATGGGGAATGAACTTCTGGGCGCCGCAAACCGGCAAAATGGGCGACGGTTGGATATATACCTACGACGCCGATAAAATACGCGGTTTCAAGCAAACGCACCAACCCAGCCCGTGGATGAACGATTACGGACAGTTTGCCATCATGCCTGTCACTGGAAAACCGCTGTTCGACGAAGAACAGCGCGCCAGTTGGTTTTCGCACAAGGCGGAAGTTGCCAAGCCATATTATTACCATGTTTACCTGGCAGAACATGATGTGACAACCGAAATAGCGCCCACCGAACGGGCGGCTATTTTCCGTTTTACCTTTCCCGAAAATGAACATTCGTATGTAGTTATCGACGCTTTCGATGAAGGTTCATACATAAAAATTCTTCCCGAAGAGAACAAAATCATTGGTTATACGACGAAAAACAGCGGCGGCGTTCCCGATAATTTCAAAAACTATTTTGTTTTAGTATTTGATAAACCGTTTACCTACCAAGCCTCATTTGCCGACGGCGAATTGAAGGAAAATATCCCGGAAGCGAGTGCCGGTCATACGGGTGCCGTCATCGGATTTTCCACCCGCAGAGGTGAAATCGTCCATGCCCGCGTAGCCTCCTCTTTTATCAGTCACGAACAGGCAGCGTTGAATTTGCGCGAGCTGGGCGACCGCTCTTTTAACGACATCCAAACAGCCGGCAAAAATCGCTGGAATGAGGTGCTTGGCAAAATACAGATAGAAGACAACAACATAGATAACCTCCGCACATTTTATTCCTGCCTGTACCGTTCCGTCCTTTTCCCGCGAAGTTTTTACGAATACGACGCCAATGGTAATGTGGTGCATTACAGTCCGTACAACGGGCAGGTATTACCGGGTTATATGTTCACCGATACCGGATTTTGGGACACTTTCCGTTCTCTGTTTCCTTTCCTGAATTTGATGTATCCGTTGATGAACGTCAAAATACAGGAGGGATTAGTCAACACCGTTAAAGAGAGCGGCTTTCTGCCGGAGTGGGCAACTCCCGGACATCGCGACTGCATGGTTGGGAATAATTCGGCTTCGGTTGTTGCCGACGCTTACCTGAAAGGTTTGCGGGGTTATGACATCGAAACGCTTTACCGCGCTGCATTGCACGGAACGGAAAATGTACATCCGTCCGTCTCTTCGACCGGACGTCTGGGACATGAATATTACAATCGTTTGGGATACATTCCTTACAATGTGAATATTAGGGAAAACGCTGCCCGCACACTGGAATATGCCTACAACGATTGGTGTATCTATCAGTTGGGCAAGGCATTGAACCGTCCGGAAGAGGAAATCAACCGGTTCGCGCGGCGCGCCATGAATTACAAAAATCTGTTTGATACCGAAACCAACCTTATGCGCGGACGAAATGAAGACGGAAGTTTTCAATCGCCGTTCAATCCCTTAAAATGGGGCGATGCCTTCACCGAAGGTAACAGTTGGCATTATACCTGGTCGGTTTTTCACGACCCGCAAGGATTGATTAATCTGATGGGCGGGAAAAACACCTTTAACCGGATGCTTGACTCCCTTTTCAACGTTCCGCCTCTGTTTGATGAAAGCTATTACGGCTTTGTCATTCATGAAATTCGCGAGATGCAGATTATGAATATGGGCAATTATGCGCACGGCAATCAGCCCATACAGCACGTGATTTACCTCTACAATTATTCGGGAGAACCCTGGAAATCGCAATACTGGGTTCGCGAAGTGATGGATAAGCTCTACTCCGCCGCCCCCGACGGCTATTGCGGAGATGAAGACAACGGGCAAACCTCGGCATGGTATGTTTTCTCTGCGCTTGGCTTCTATCCCGTATGTCCCGGTTCGGATGAATATATAATCGGCTCGCCCCTGTTTAAAAAAGTGACATTACATCTGGAAAACGGGAAAAAGGTCACAATCACAGCCGACAATAACCATAGCGAAAACCGTTACATCACTTCCATAAAGATGAATGGAAAAGAATACACTAAAAATTATCTGAAACACTCCGACTTGCTGAAAGGAGCCGTAATTCGTTTTTCAATGTCGCTTGCGCCAAATACGAATAGGGGAGTAAACGAGGGGGATTTTCCATATTCGTTTAGTAGATAATTAAATTGCTTGTCCAGGCAAATACATGAAAAATTGGCTAAGAAATTTTTTCCGGTGCTATGAAAAAATTGTCAAACACATAGATTGTAATATTACGTGCTGCAAAGCCTCCGAAGGAGGCAGATACAGATAACCCCGTGCAAGCCGAAGGCGCAGCTCGGGGTAAGGAATCCTGACAGTGCCGGAACTACATAGTAGTTCAACTCCTTCGGAGTTACGGGTACCCGAAGGTATCCTTCTACCCCGAGCTGCGCCTTCGGCTTGCACGGGGTTATCCGTGTGAAACGCCTTCGGCGTAAAGTGAAATCACGTTTTTCGTTCTCGTTTACGAGGATTTCAAAGAGTGAATCTAAAAACAAAATAGCACCGAAAAAATTTTCTTAGCCGAAAATTCTCTGCAATAATTATGATGTTGCCAGAGCAGCAATAAGAATTGCCAAACCGGTACCTAAAAGAGTACCCATAATTGCCCATACTGTTTTATTCTTCTTTGGCTCTTCTTTTGTAAGGTCGGATTTTTGGGCTGGATCGAATATTCTTGCTTGGTAAATATCATTTGTAGCATTCAACCAAGTAACATCTTTTTCTTCTATATTTCTGAAATCTTTGTACTTAGCCGGATAGCCGGTAACCTCTACGGTCGAAGTTGAATTTTTTGTAGTAACCGTAAAGTTAGGTTCTACCAGCACATCTGCTTTGGAAGCGCTTAATGCATCTTTAACAGCTTCGTTTTTTATCGTTTCGATGCCCTTCTTAGTTTTGTCTGATGCTGTACCTGTTATTTTTGTTTGCTGAACGTCCAAATCAACAATTACCGGTTTTTGTATAACTCCGATATTTGTTATATCCATTGTTTTTGTAGTAGTAGCTTTCTGTACCGAACAGCTTGAAAATATTGCGGCAGAAATTACTGCCAAAATAGTTAAGTTTACTATCTTTCTCATTTTTGTAATTATTTTAAAATTATACGATATGTTAATATTTGTCCTGCAACAGAGTATTTCCCACTCATACACGCACATAAAAAAGCGTGGACAAATTCTATTTTATTGGTTTTCTAAGATTTAAGGAAACGAAAATAAAGGTTAAACGCTTTTTCAATATGTCTTAAATGTGCGTATTATTATACTATTTTTGTACCATAGGCAGAAATTTGTTTGTAATTTTGTTACAAAAATATAAAATATATTTGAAAAAAAAAGCAAATGTATGAAAGACTCTCTGCTTTCTATTCGTCCACCTTTCTGCTTCTCCATATCACAGCAGTGAAAAGCATAAACAGCAGAACACTCCCGATTATCCATAATATCCATAAAGGCGAATCAGTTGTTCCGATCCTTTCCGGATCAAAGCCGGAATTTTTTTCTTTGACAAAGAAATAAAACAGGACGATGGTGGCATTATTTGTGAAGTGAGCGGCTATAGGCACCCAGATGGATTTACTCCAAATCAGCAGGTATCCGAAATAAGCCCCCAACAACAGACGCGGAATAAATCCATAAAATTGGAGATGTATGGCGCTAAACAAAAACGCAGTTATCCAAACCGCCAGCACTTTATTCGTCAGATTTTTGGCAAGGCTGTTTTGAATAACGCCTCGAAACAAAAGCTCCTCTCCAAAAGCGGGAATAACAGCCATGATAAGCAAATTGAGCAATAACCCGTCGAAAGTTGAAGTCAACAGGAACTTCCTGATCTCCACCTCAATCGCTTCCTCATAAGCCCTTAAAATTTCTTCTACGGATTTCAGCGCCTCGGGAAAACTGATTTGATTATTCAAATCGCCAATAAGATTGATTGCCGGGACAGCAGCCCACATACTCAATATAGCAAGGACCAGCGCCATTCCGGATGGTTTCCGAAACGATAAAAATTGCCTGACATTACGGCTAAACAAATAAGCCAACGCAAAAGAAGCGCAAATAAACATACCCGTGGCGGAAAAAAGTTGCGCTAATTTTAATGTCATAACTTTATCCGTAATATCAAAAACCGCCACCACTCCAAAATTTAACCCCAGCAAAAGAATGCTGAAAAACAACGGAATAAATAAAATAAAAACCGATTTAACCCAAAGCGAATCTTTTTCGAAAAAACCTTTCAGCATAATTTTCTATATAATTTCATCTATTACTTTCAATACCAATTCATTTTCAAAACCTTTGCTCATCCCGAAACGGTACAATTTCGCTTTCGCATCATACAGGTTTTTGTATTTGATACCCTGGAGTTTGGACGTGAGCAGCGATTTTAACTGTTCCGAATAATTTTCGAAATCAATATTTTTAACCGCCTCCTCAATCGCTTCGGAAGAGACCCCTTTATTTTTCAACATGAAAATAATTTTGGACTTTCCCCATTTGGCAAAACGATGCTTATCCTGTGCAAAGAACCGGGTAAAGCGCATTTCATCCAAATATTTTTCCTCTTTCAAATAGGCAATGATTTTTTCTATATTTTCAATAGAAAGTTGCCATTCGTCCAATTTCGCCCGTATATCCTGCTCGCATTTTTCCGAAAGAGAGCAAAGCTTTGTCGCTTTGGAAAGCGCTTCTTGATAGTCGATCATTTTAGAAATTTGTTCATTTTTATTCGTTATTTATCGTTCGGTGCCATTCTGTAGAGACGTGGCGCGCCGCGTCTCTACAAGGTCGCACGAATCATCCTGTCTCTATCGAAAATATCCTTTCGTAATACAATATCTCGATATCCCAAAGAAGCCAGTAAAGCTACACATTCTTTTCCCAATCCTTCATTTATTTCCCAATAAAGTTTACCTTCCGCTTTCAATCTCCTTTTCCCAAACAAAGCGATCGCCTTGTAGAAAAGCAACGGATCATCATCTGGGACAAACAGAGCAAGATGCGGCTCATATCCCAGTACATTTTGAGACATCCTCCCTTTTTCCCCCTTGCAGACATAAGGCGGATTACTGACTATAACATCAAAATCTTCGTCAAAATCCACATCATCCGGTTTTAAAATATCCGCCTGCATGAATTGAACGTGGCAATGGTGCTTTTCCGCATTCTCTTTTGCAACAGCCAATGCAGCCCCGGACAGATCCATGGCGGAAATGGAGAAGGATTTCAGGAATTTGCCGGCTGCGACCGCTATACACCCGCTTCCGGTTCCAATGTCTAATAAACTCCCGCTTTTGCCGGAATGTTCGGAAACGATCCATTCGACCAACTCCTCCGTCTCCGGACGGGGAATCAGAACGGACGGATTTACACAAAAAGACAAACCGTAAAATTCACACTCTCCCAATATATATTGAATAGGCTCCATAGCCTGCAACCGAATCAAAATCGCATCCAGCCGCTTTTCCTGCTCGTCCGAAAAAGAAAAAGCAGGATCAGCCAATAAAACAGATTTAGAACAGCCGGTTACTTTCTGTACAGATTGAAAAAAAAGGCTTAATATCTCCTTTTCGTCGTAAGATTCCGACAGATTGTCAAGAAATTTTTGTTTTAACTGTTGCATAATTTACAGTTAATAAGAAGGTTCTCCTAATGAAAAATGCTTATCCGAATAATGCAAAAGTAACAAATGAATTTTAATTTCCAAAATCTTCCATCTCCCTTTATTCCCATTAAACGGCTTTAGTAGCTGTCCTGTTTTGAATTGTTTTGAAAAAGTGAAACCCCTCTCGTCTGCTTTTTCTTTTTGGTTTATATGTAAATGTAAGAATTAAAATTGACCGTTGAAAAAACATTGTCATTTTTATTGTAAGTACTAAGTCTAAAATAATTTATATTATTTTTTATGAATATTTATTGAAAATCATATATTTAACTCAAATAATAATTAAAACTATTCAATATTATGTGCTTAATATCATTCATTTTTGTTGAAAAATTAGCATAATTCATATTTTTTCTATACATTCGTCAAAATTTGTACTACTAACCTTATTAATTTAAAAAATGAAAAAAACATTATTATTCTTATGTGCATTATGCACAAGTGTGATTGCTTTTGGACAATTGAAAATAACGTCTAACGGGGGTTTTAAGATGAACAACATTTCAGTGGGGAGCACCGGAACCTCCGGACAGGACAACGTGTCTTTCGGATACGGAGCTCTATCTAATCTGTCGAATGGTAACGGTAATACCGCTACCGGATATTATGCTCTTCGTTACAATATGACAGGCTCCAGGAATACCGCCAATGGCTATCAAGCGCTTTACAATACTACGGGCTCCTACAATACCGCCAGTGGCTATCAAGCGCTTTACACCAATACGGGATCCAGCAATACTGCTAATGGATATTCTGCACTTTACTCCAATACGACGGGCTCCTACAATACCGCTATCGGTTATGCAGCACTTTATTCCAATACGACGGGATCCCCAAATACCGCTACCGGATATTTTGCACTTTTCGCCAATAGGACGGGAGAAGACAATACCGCCAATGGATATAATGCACTTCGTAACAATACGACGGGCACCAACAATACCGCCAATGGCAGTGGAGCGCTTTACTCCAATAAGACGGGCGACCACAATACCGCCAATGGCACTCAAGCGCTTTACAAAAATGAGACGGGCGACCACAATACCGCTAGTGGCACTCAAGCGCTTTACTACAATACGGGCTCCAACAATATCGCCAATGGCTATCAAGCGCTTTTTGCCAATACGACGGGCTCCAACAATACCGCTAATGGCACTCAAGCGCTTTACTCCAATACAACTGGCGGCAACAATACCGCCAATGGCTATCAAGCGCTTTACAACAATACGGGCTCCAACAATATCGCCAATGGCTATCAAGCGCTTTACTCCAATACGACGGGCACCAACAATACCGCTAATGGCACTCAAGCGCTTTACAACAATACGGGCTCCTACAATACCGCTATTGGTAGTGCAGCACTTTACTCCAATACAACAGGCTACCGCAATACCGCTATCGGTGGTGGAACACTTTCCGCCAATACGACCGGCTACTACAATACCGCTAATGGCTATCAAGCACTTTTATCCAATACGACCGGTTACGACAATACCGCCAATGGCTATCAAGCGCTTTACTCCAATACGACCGGCACCTACAATACCGCTATTGGTAGTGCAGCACTTTTCTCCAATACGACGGGCAGCTATAATACTGTCAATGGCTCTTATGCACTTTACTCCAATACGACGGGTAGCAGCAATACCGCCAATGGCTATCAAGCGCTTTACGGCAATACGACGGGTGTCAACAATACCGCCAATGGCAGTGACGCACTTTACTCCAATACGACGGGCAACGGCAATACCGCCAATGGCTCTTATGCACTTTTCTCCAATACGACGGGCGGCTACAATACCGCTATCGGTGGTGGAGCACTTAACAGCAATACGACGGGCTCCGAAAATACCGCTACCGGTAGTGTAGCGCTTAACTCCAATACTACGGGCAACAGCAATACCGCCAATGGCTATCGTGCACTTCGCTACAATACGACGGGATACAACAATACCGCTATCGGTTACGCAGCACTTCACTCCAATACGACAGGCGCCAACAATACCGCCAACGGCTATTATGCGCTTTATTACAATACCGGCAGCCATAATACCGCTGTTGGTTATTATGCACTTCACATCAATGACGGCACCTATAATACCGCTATTGGTTATTATGCAAATGTTCTCGCCGGCGATCTGACCAATACTACTGCCATTGGTTATGACGCACAAGCTATTGCAAACAATCAGGTCGTAATAGGCAACTACACTGTTACCAGCGTTGGCGGTAATGTCACTTGGACGACTACCTCGGATGGGAGGGCTAAGAAAAACATTCGGTCAAATGTGCCGGGGCTTGCCTTTATCAATGCTCTGCAACCGGTAACATATAACTTTAATCTTGATGCGGTAGATGATTTACTGAAATCGGACGACCCGAAAATAAACAGTTTCAGAGATTCTGTACGCATGTCGCGTTCTCCCGAAGAACAGCAAATCGAAGCACAGGCGAGAGCCGGTAAAGAGAAAATAGTCTATACAGGTTTTATCGCACAGGATGTAGAAAAAACAGCGAAAAGCATCGGGTATGATTTCAGCGGCGTGGATGCGCCCGAAAACGGCAAAGGCGCTTATGGACTTCGATATGCCGAATTTGTGGTTCCTTTGGTAAAAGCCGTACAGGAACTTAGCGAGCAAAACGACAAATTTAGCGAGCAAAACGACAAACTCATTGAACAAAACAATAGGTTGCAGGAACAGGTAGACAGATTAAACGCCAAAGTGGATGAATTAACAGCAACACCTTCTGTGCTACGCTCGGCAAAAGTAGTGATTGACGAAGGAGAGGGCGGAGTAGTGAATATATCTTCTACTGTGGAGCAACAGGCAAAACTTTACCAAAACACGCCCAACCCGTTTAACCAAAGCACGCAGATAAGATTCTACGTACCTGAAACGGTAAGCAATGCATTGTTATGTATTTACGATTTGCAGGGCAAGCAACTCAAACAAACTGTGATTACAAAGCGCGGTTACGGTATTGAAACTGTTTTTGCTTCGGAATTTCCCGCCGGCATTTACCTCTACGCCTTGCTTGCCGAAGGCAACCAGGTGGATGTGAAACGGATGATTTTGACGGAATAGGAGGTGGTATCTGAGTAATTACGATATGAACGAAATAAAATAAAGGAGGATAAATTATGAAAACAAAAATTTTAATTTTAATATTCGCCCTTGCAGGCGTAACAGCCATGCACACTGCACAGGCTCAAACTTACGATCCTTTGGCAGTGCAGAGAATAAACGATCTTATTACCAATAATGGCTTGTGGACATATCACAACGAGCCCGGACGGTGGCAGTGGATGGGGCTTACTACATGGAACAACGAAACACCCAAACAGATTGTAGAGTTGCGATTGGCTTATAACCCCTCCCGCAATCCGTTTGCAATCATGACAGGAGCCTCCTCTTTTGCGGGATTAACAACTTTGAAAAAGTTGAATCTTGACGACAACTGGTTAGCCGAAATTGACGTAACAAATTGTGCTCAATTACAAATACTGAGTTGTATGAATGATCGTAAATTAAAAAAACTTGATTTAGCCGGCTGTATAGAATTGCAAAGTCTAAACTGTAGAGGGGGGGCACTATTCAACCTTGATTTAACAACATTGGACAAATTGACTGAATTTGATGGTTCCGGGCAGCGTCCATATCTTGTATTGTACAAAAATGAAGCGGGAGAATATACTTACCCTGTTTCATTAAATAGCCCTGTTTTTGCAAATAGCGCGATAAGCTATTCGGAAGGTGTTTTGAAAAGTACAGACAAAACGGTGCAAGAGGTAGAATTTTCAGTACAAACGAATAAAGAAGGTTTTGAGTTGACAGGTATTATGCAGTTAGTATATTCGGAACAAGCTCTAATTTACGATCTTTTGGCAGTACAGAGAATAAACGACATCGTTGCCGGCTACAATGGACTTCAGGCAGTACTAAGAGCCCCCGAAACATGGGAGTTTGTCACATGGAATGATGAAACGCCCAAAAAGATTATAGCATTGGAATTGCCGGACGCGAACTGGGCAGGAAACGTTTCTTTTGCGGGATTAACAACCTTGCAAACGCTGAATTTTAACGGGAATCGACTAACCGGAATTGACCTGACAAATTGTACCGAACTGCAAAGGCTAATGTGTGCAGGGAACTCCCTGTCCAACCTTGATTTGGCAAATTTGGACAAATTGACTGAATTTGATGGTTCCGGGCAAAATGGTATAATAATAGATTTGATCGAGGGTGAATATTTTTATAATAGTTTATATATTCACCTTTGTGATTTTTTTTATTCATGTGATATTATTTATTTAAACAATCCTGTTTTTGCAAACAACGCTATAAGTTATTCGAGAGGTATTTTTACGAGTACCGACTGGACAGTGTGTAATACAGATTTTTCAGTACAAACTAACAAAGAAGGTTTTGAGTTGACAGGCAATATAATGTTCAGATATTTAGAACCTCTAGGAATAGATTCGCAGAAGAGCATGCAATTGAAAATTTATCCTAACCCAACGACGGGGGAATTGAAAATTGAAAGTGGAGAATTGAAAATTGAACATATTGATGTTTATGATGTAGCAGGCAGAAAACAACTTTCAACTTTCAACTCTCAACTTTCAACTGAAATTGATATTTCTCATTTGTCTGCCGGAATTTACTTTGTAAAAGTAATGACAGAACAAGGAGAAATAACTAAAAAAATCATTAAGCGATAATATTTTAAAGTCATTATGCGAAAGAAATTATATTTAAATATACTATTATGTATTGGTATGCTATGCATAAGTTTTACAACATTTGCACAGAATCCTCCTTCTAATGTTCTAAAGAACTATTACCAGGATCCTACAACCCAAATGGTTTTCATCTGGTCTGTTGTCCCAAATTGTAATGGTTGTGGAAAAGTAGAAATTGTAGAAGGTATAGCGCCCAATCACGGTGCGTTTGCAAATCCTTTTAAGAGGGTAGAGGTAGATCCTGTCAACTGTTGTTCGACAAATAACATCGCAAACACAAACAGAGTAGTGGTTACGGGATTGTCGCCCAATACTACCTACTCATTTCGTGTAGGAGGCGTAAATAACAATTGGAGTGCTATTGATACGTTTACCACAAGAGCCTCCTATGTCCCTTATCATGTTGTAATGAATATTTACGATGACCCTGCAACCAAAATGGCGTTCAATTGGCTTGTCGGCGGCACCTATGTTACATCTGGAAAAGTAGAAATTGTAGAAGGTGAAGCGCCCGATCACAGTGCGTTTGCAAATCCTTCTAAGAAGACGGCGCTTGGTACATATACGCATCATTCCTCCGGTACGCCTTATACCGGTTATACTGAAATTAAAGCAGTGGCTGAAGGATTGTCGCCCAATACTACCTACTCATTTCGCGTAGGAGGCGCAAATGTCATTTGGAGTGATATTGGTACGTTTACCACGGCAAAAGACAAAGACAATAAAGATCCGTTTTCTTTTATATATATTACCGACAAACAAATAAATTTTAACAATTCCATTGCCTCCTTCAAAACGAAATCCGATGCGGTAGCAGCCAAGCATCCGAATGCTAAGTTTTGGTTGAATTGTGGAGATTTGATGGAATGGGGAGGCGATATATTCGAATGGAATCAACTCTTTGCATCAAAACAGGCAATGTTCTACCATTATCCTTTTGCACCAACAGCAGGAAACCATGAAATCCGCTATGGAGGAGATCCGAAGAACTTCAGCCGTCATTTTAATTTAGAAGGTTTTGGAACCGACCTGGACAGAAGCACTTATACTTATACTTACGGCGATGCGCAATTTTTCTCCATCAACAGTGAACTGTACGATAACGCAAACTATATCAACGCTTTATCCAATTGGATGCGCGACTCAATAAACGCTCATCCCGATATTACATGGCGTATTGTATATTACCACAAAAACATCTATACGGGTCATGCTTCGATACCAAATACCTCCGATTGCAAGAGTTGGTTCGATGCTATGACGCCATTATTCGATGAGTTAAACATTGATATTGCTTTACAGGGACATTCGCATATTTATGAGGTGATAGGACCCGTTCGTGGTACATTAACTCCCAATTCCAAGCCGAACATCGTGCCGGGGTCAGTAAGTAATGTTCAAACAGTTCCTGAAGATCTTTATTACAAAAATTTAACAGGTAAATTGGGAGGAATCTTTAATGTTGGCGAAGGCACCTTATATTTCACTAACGGCTCTTTCGGTAATAGGCAATACCTGTTTTATCCGCTTCAGCTTAATTCGATGCCCGGAAGCCAATTTCAAGATATTAAGCATTATAAAGACTTGTTTACCGGTCGTATGGGTCAAATTGGAACAGCTACATACAGCCATGTGTCCGTTTCAACAGAAAACATTGTTATTAGAACTGACACGATTGATAGTAACGGAAACAGTCAACTTTTTGATGAAATTACAATCGTGAAGGGGTGTAAGGATCAAGTCGCTAATGTTACATACGCCACCAATACAACTATTAAATCTTGCGGTGCGGACATCAGCGTAGCAAACGTAACCGTCACTAACAACGCCAGACTAACCCTTGCAGTTGGAGCAGGAGGCGGAGTAATTTATACCGGCGATTTGAATTTGGATCCGGGCTCGGAATTGGAAATAATTTATTGGTAATAAACGATAAAAGAGAGGATATTCTCAAGTGGCATCTAAGTAATTACGATATTAACGAAATAAAATAAAGGAGGATAAATTATGAAAACAAAAATCTTAATTTTAATTTTCGCCCTTACCGGCGCAACAGCCATGCACACCGCACAGGCTGAAACTTACGACCCTTTGGCAGTGCAGAGAATAAACGACCTCATTGCCAACAATGGCTTGGAGGCAATACCCAACGCTCCTGAAACATGGGACAGATTCGCTATATGGAATGATGAAACACCCAAGCAGATTGTAGAGTTGGATTTGTGTCGTCCGTGCTCGGGCGTGCACATGGAAGGAAATGCCTCTTTTGCAGGATTAACAACCTTGCAAACGCTGAATCTTGACGGGAATCGATTAACCAAAATTGACGTAACAAATTGTACTCAATTGCAAACACTGAGTTGTATGAATAATGGTTATATAAGTGAAATTGATTTAACCGGTTGTATAGAATTGGAAAGTCTAAACTGTGTCGGGAACGCACTACTCAACCTTGACTTGGCAGCGTTGGACAAATTGACTGAATTTGCTGGTTATGATCAACATATATATCTTACATTGCGCGAAAATGAAGCAGGGGAATATACTTTGCCTATTTCTTTAAACAGTCCAGGTCTTTATTGCTGTTCTGATTATTGTGATGACTATCCTTATGACTGCGGCATAAGGTATTGGGAAGGTATTTTGAAAAGTATATACAGAACAGAGGGTATATACTTTTTTGTGGGAACAGGTAAACAATGGTTTCGGTTGGAAGGTATTATGCTGTTAAGCTATTCAGTAGGAATAGATTCGCCGAAGAGCATACAGCTGAAAACTTATCCTGATCCCAATACGGGAGAATTACGAATTATGAATTACGGATTACGAATTACGAGTGTTGAGGTATTTGATATTAATGGCAGGAAACAGGAGATAAGAAACAGAAAGCAGGAAACAGAACGCGAAATTATAATAGATATTTCTCATTTACCTGCCGGAGTTTACGTTGTCAAAGTGATGACCGAACAAGGAGGAATAACTCAAAAAATCATGAAACGGTAATACTTCAAAATCAATCATTAAATTTAAAGAAATATGAAAAAGCAAATTATAATTTTAATTTTCGCCCTTACCGGCGTAACAGCCATGCACACTGCACAGGCTCAAGCTTACGACCATTTGGCAGTGCAGAGAATAAACGACCTCATTGCAAACAATGGCTTGCAGGCAACACCAGATTCCCCTGCAACGTGGGAGTTTGCTATATGGAATGATGAAACATTCAAGAAGATTGTAGGGTTGCAATTGAGAGCCAGTTCCGCGAACGAGCGGATGGTGGGAGATGCTTCTTTTGCAGGATTAACAACCTTGCAGACGCTGAATCTTGACGGGAATCAATTAACCAAAATTGACGTAACAAATTGTACTCAACTGCAAACACTGAGTTGTATGGATAATTGTAAAATAAGCGAAATTGATTTAACCGGCTGTATCGAATTGCAAAGTCTAATGTGTGCAGGGAATTCGTTACTCAACCTTGACTTAGCGAACTTGGATAAATTGACTGAATTTGCCGGTTATGGGCAAAATAATATAATAATTGATTTGTATAGCAATTATTATGACGTGGAATATTGGGGAGATATTGGGCGCTGGAGGGCTTTAAACAATCTTGTTTTTACAAACAGCGCTATAAGTTGTCACAGTTATTATTCTGATTATTGGGAGGAATATTATTATTATGTTTTATGTACAGACAACACAGTGCGGTTTACAGACTTTTCAGTGCAAACTAATAAAGAAGGTTTTGAGTTGACTGGTAATATGATGTTAAGATATACCCCTATTCTTATTCTTACAGGAATAGATTCGCAGGAGAGCATGCAGTTGAAAATTTATCCTAATCCAACGGCAGGAGAGTTGAGAATTGAGAGTGGAGAATTGAGAATTACGAGTGTTGAAATTTTTGATGTGAACGGTAAAAAAATGAAATCGGAAATCGAAAAATCAAACATTCTAATTGATATTTCTCATTTGCCTGCCGGAATTTACGTTGTAAAAGTGATGACAGAACAAGGAGGAATGACTCAAAAAATCATGAAACGATAATACTTTAAAATGGAAAGCCATTATGTGTAAAAAACTGCATTTAAAGAAAAAAATAGTATTATGGATTGTTGTGTTTTTTGCCTTGTTTTACGGCATTTGCATATAATGTGGTAATGAATATTTACGATGACCCTACAACCACAATGACGTTTAATTGGTTTACCAACAGTTCTGTATTGTACATAATTAATTATGCAAAGATACATATTTATCGTTATAAACGATGCATAAATATAAAAATTTACCTATTTTTCTTTTGTCCACATGCAATCCTCCCTTTGGCACAAGGTACTGTCTTAACTTTCAGAGCCGATCGGAAAGAGAACTTTTGACTCTACATTACCGAAATCTTGCAGATAAGCATTAAATAAAGCAAAAATATTAAGACTTTATATGATAAAATAAAAAAATAATTGCCTGAATGTAAATATTTTCAAGAAAATTTGCAGATTTTTAAAAAATATTGTATAATTGCGCATATTTAAAGTTTTGTGCAAGCAGGGCAGGGGACAGCGCGGTCGATAGGGTTGCAAAAAACCGTGATAACCAGAATGTTACACATGGTTTTAAAATATAAATTTTGTTTAATTAAAAAAATTAAGTACTATGAGCAAATTGAATTTAGAGGCAGCGGTCCCCAAAAAGATCGGAGCAATGGAAGCAAGTCCCATTTTAAAAAAAATGCAAAGTCTGAGAAACCGGAAAATGAGTAGAGAAACCTTTTTTCGAAAGGTAAAATTCACTGAACCACGCAAGTATCTTATGATACCTGGCGATGATAAACTTATTGGCGGAGGGGTACTCTTATATGTAAGAGATAGAACCACCAGTAAAGTCATTCCTGTTGATTATAATTCTGATAACAATAGACCTGTTTTTCATACTGTTCGGGGCAATTCCTATATGGCGTACCTTGAATTATTTCTTGATGGCGCAAACAATACAGGCGAAGTAGGAGGTTTCTTATCCGTTGAATTTACGGCAACCGGTTCAGATGATATTTCATTTTATGTTAATTCTAAAAATATAGGATTGTTTGTTAATGGCATTGCCCGTGAATCAAATATAATTTGGCGGTCTAACAGTGGCACTCCGGAGTCTCGTAGAGGACATCGGAGGAGGAATTATCTGGAATATGGCGGCAATGGTTATGTTTTACAGTTTTTGGTTGCAGGACCCGACTACTTTCTTACAATTCCAAAAGGTAAAGAACTTATTGGCGGAGGAGCAATTTTATATGTAAGAGATATTTCCATACCGGGCGATGGAACGAATAATCAAACTCATGCTGTCCTACTGGACTTCAAAAATAATCGCGCTTTTTTTCGTACTGTTCGAGGTCATTCGTGCATAGCGTATTTAGAATTTTCTTTTGACGGTGCAAACAATACAGGTCAAGCAGGAGGTTTCTTAGCCGTTGAATTTACCGCTACCGGCTCTGACGATATTTTATTTTATTTTGATGCTGAAAACACAGGGTTGTATGTAAATGGTGTTATCCATGAATCAAATGTAATTTGGCGGTCTGACGGTTGCACTCCGGAGTCTCGCGCAGCATGGCGGGAGAAGAATTATCTGCTATATGGCGGAGACGGTTATGTTGTACGAATTATAGTTGAATAACGTTTCAACTTTATTCAATTGCAAAACCTTATTTTTACCTTATTTTCCAAACAAAACAACCTCAGTAGCTGGTTTGTTGAAAAAATAAGGTGAAAATAAGGTTTTTTTTATGCATTGACCCTGATTTTTGTAAGCATAAGTACGATATATTTATAAAAATATTGTACCTTTGCGCCCGATTTTATCAATATAATGTCTAACGACTAAATTTAAAACAATTAAAATTAAATGAGTGAATTAACTAACAAGGTAGCCCCGATTGCAGAATTTGACTGGGATGCTTACGAAAAAGGCGAAGCTTTAACCAGCGTCAGCCAAGAAGAATTGGAAAACAAGTACGATCAAACATTGAACGTTTTAAAAGACAAAGATGTTGCGATCGGTAAAGTAATCTCTTTGAATAAGAGAGAGGTAGTAGTCAACGTAGGCTACAAATCGGACGGAATTGTATCAATGAACGAGTTTCGCTACAATCCTGACTTGAAAGTCGGCGACGAAGTAGAAGTTTACATCGAAAGCCAGGAAGACAAAAAAGGACAATTGATCCTTTCACACAAAAAAGCGCGCGCCACCCGTTCATGGGATCGCGTAAACACAGCGCTTGAAAGCAATGAAATCATCAAAGGATATATCAAATGCCGTACAAAAGGCGGTATGATCGTTGATGTGTTTGGAATCGAAGCATTTTTGCCGGGATCGCAAATTGATGTTAAGCCTATCCGCGATTACGACGTATTCGTCGGAAAAACAATGGAATTCAAAGTGGTGAAAATCAATCACGAATTTAAAAACGTGGTCGTTTCACACAAAGCGCTTATCGAAGCCGAATTGGAACAACAGAAGAAAGACATTATCTCTAAATTGGAAAAAGGACAAGTTCTGGAAGGAACAGTTAAAAATATTACCTCTTATGGCGTATTCATTGACCTTGGCGGCGTAGACGGATTGATTCATATCACAGACCTTTCTTGGGGACGTGTTACGCATCCGGAAGAAGTAGTCACGTTGGATGAGAAACTGAACGTAGTTATTTTGGATTTTGATGACGACAAAAAACGTATCGCTTTAGGTCTGAAACAATTGACCCCACACCCATGGGATGCGCTGAGCGCAGAGTTGCAGGTGGGCGACAAGGTAAAAGGAAAAGTGGTCGTAATGGCTGATTACGGTGCGTTTGTTGAAATCGCTCCGGGTGTGGAAGGATTGATTCACGTTTCTGAAATGTCTTGGTCGCAGCACTTGCGCAGCGCTCAGGATTTCATGAACGTAGGCGACGAAGTGGAAGCCGTCATATTGACACTGGATCGCGAAGAAAGAAAGATGTCTTTGGGTATCAAACAATTGAAATCCGACCCTTGGGAAGCAATCGAAACCAAATATGCGGTAGGAAGCAAACACACGGCAAAAGTGCGCAACTTCACCAATTTTGGCGTATTTGTTGAAATCGAAGAAGGCGTGGACGGATTGATTCATATTTCCGACCTTTCGTGGACGAAGAAGATCAAGCATCCTTCCGAATTTACGCAAATAGGAGCCGACATTGATGTTCAAGTGTTGGAGATCGACAAGGAAAACCGTCGTTTGAGCTTAGGACACAAACAACTGGAAGAAAACCCTTGGGATGTATTCGAAACTATTTTCAAAGTAGACTCCGTTCACGAAGGAACGATCATCGAAATGCTGGATAAAGGCGCTGTAGTTTCTCTCCCGTATGGAGTAGAAGGCTTTGCAACTCCTAAGCACCTTGTAAAAGAAGACGGTTCGCAAGCGGTTGTAGAAGAGAAATTAGAGTTTAAAGTAATCGAATTCAACAAGGAAGCAAAAAGAATCATTCTTTCTCACAGCCGTATTTTCGAAGATTCGCAAAAAGCGGCAAACGCCGGCGAAGAAGGAGAAAAGAAAGAAACGAAGAGAAAAAAATCCACGAAGAAGGCTGAAACCGGCAGTTCGGGAATGGAAAAGACAACGCTCGGAGACATAGAAGAATTGGCTGCTTTGAAAGACCAGTTGGAACAAAAGAAATGAAATAATTATTAACATAGAATAAAAACTATCGGGAGATTATTTTTATTTCAAGGAATTTTTTAATATTTGTGGAGAATTTATTTTTTAATTTAATTTTAGTATGAAAAGAAAATTATTAGCACTCTTTGTAGCGTCAAGCTGCCTGATAGGAAACCTGTTTGCGCAAGATAGCGAATATGCTGTCGGAACAACTATTGGAGGCACAGCTGACAACTTATGTCGTTTTTCTCTCGGTATTAAAGGAGGTGTTAACTACCTTCGACTCTCTGACCAGAAAGTTCAACCTGAAGGAGGAGCTTTCTTGGAAATAACAATGAATCCGCTTTGGGGATTCGGTTTGGAATACATGTACATAAAGAATAATCGTGATGCAACACGTCATAGCGGTGGTTTCGACTTGGAATCAACTGTTCACGATGTTACGCTTTTCGGATCTGTAAATCTTTCGAATATCGTTGCGAAATACCGTTCTAACTGTTGGCAAAAATGGAATTTATATGCCAATGCAGGAGCAGGTATCTCTATTTATGACTGGGAATTGAAAAATACGAACAGAAGTGATAACGGAGTTGTACCTGTTGCCGTAGCCGGTTTAGGACTGGAATTCAACGCTGCCAAATGGCTTGCCTTAGGACTGGACGGTCAATACCGCTGGCATACGAATACCGAATTTATTGGCGGTAACGGCGGACGTTCTATAATGGGCGCCAATCTTTCTGCCAGATTCAAGTTCGGTGGTGAAAGAAATGTTAGAAACAAGGTGTTGGTTGAATACGATCCGAGGATAGAAGTCAGCGAAGATGCTGTAAGCAGAAAACAATTCGACGACTTGGCAACACGCCTGGAAGACCGGCTTGCAGCTCAAGATGCTTCTCTTCAGAAACTGCAGGCTCAGGTGGATGCAACGAAAGATACTATAGCCGCTTTGAGAGAGAAAGTCAAAACGCCTACTGTCAGATACATTCCGACAAAAGGTGAAACGGCAATTATTCAAACTGCATTCTCTCAATTGGAATTTGAAAGCGGTAGAGCTGTTATCCTCCCATCCTCTTATGAATCTTTGGACGAATTGGTAAAGCTGTTGAAACAACATCCGGAGTGGTCTATCTCATTGAAGGGTTATACCGACAATACAGGCAGCGCCGCCACGAATCTTCGATTATCAAAAGAGAGAGCTGACGCTGTTAAGACTTATCTGGTTAACAAAGGTATTCGTGCATCGGCTATTCAAACCTTCGGCTTTGGAAGCGAAAATCCGATTGCAACCAACAGCACTCCTGAAGGAAGAGCTATGAACAGACGTGTTGAAATTGAGATACTTTCAAAATAATTTTGATATGAAGCTTGAGAAGAGACGGAGCAGAGATGTTTCGTCTCTTTTTTTAAATGGAAATTTTTTTTTA
>Ga0123354_10000033_pt1 | contig 101764 bp, 111 predicted proteins | sample TergutLab28metaG_2_FD_97872 | JGI IMG/M metagenome (GOLD analysis project Ga0123354, IMG submission 97872) | Labiotermes labralis P4 segment gut microbial communities from Petit-Saut dam, French Guiana - Lab288 P4 | ecosystem: Host-associated > Arthropoda: Insects > Digestive system > Gut ... | reverse complement strand
TTTTTTTGCTGCCTTTTTTGACAAAGCACCTCATTTCAAGCCTTTTATTCTGTCGAAATTTATTTTTAACTACTTTATACTCTTACCCTTACCTACATTTGCAACATCAAAATTTATTCTAATTGCTACACTTTTCAATACTTTCTCAAAATTCTTACCAGCTATTTTCTCTATATCTTCTTCTTTAAATCCCCTATCTCTTAACTTATTAAATATCTTATCAAAATCCAATACACCAGATATACCTTCTGGTAACTCGTTCTTTTTAACGCCTTCAAAGTCCGTACCAAATGAAACATAATCTATTCCTACTAAATTTACAATATATTCAATATGTTTTACAATATCATCAATTGTCGAAATATCTTTCTCGGATAAAAATTTATTATAAAAACAAACCCCTATGGTTCCTCCACTTTCTGCAATCTTCTTTATTTGGTCATTCGTTAAATTACGAGGATGGTTGCACAATTCCTTAACACAAGAATGTGTTGCAATAATTGGTTTACTTGATATATCAAATACTTCATAAAAACTTTTTTCTGAAGCATGTGAAACATCCGTTAAAATATTCTTTTGATTTAGCTTTTTTACATATTCTTTTCCTAAATCGGTTAACCCTGTATCATTCTTAGTTAATGCTCCACAACCTAAATCATTATCCTTATTCCACGTAATAGACATTATCTTTATTCCCATATTTAAAAAATAATCAACATTCTCTAATTTTCCATCAATAGCACTTCCATTTTCTATCGAAAGAATTGCCCCTACCTTTTTTTCAGCAATAACTTTTTCCAAATCTGTTTTATCTTTAATCAATATTAATTTGTCTTTATTTTTTTCATATTCACTATAAAATTTATTTATTATATTATTTGCTATTTTAAAGCCTGAATCTTTTTTAAGGTATTTAGGATCTACAAAGGTTGCCAACGTTTGAATAAATGGTGCTTTTTTGAAAGCATCATTTATATTAAAACTATAATCTAAATTATTTAATGTTTTACCTTGTTTTAATGCAACACTTAAAGTATCTGCATGACCATCAATAATTAACATAGAAATCCTCTCTTCCTAATAATTAATACTATCCTGCAATAGCTCGCTCCCATATAGCTCGGACGAGCAATGCTCGCCCCTACATATACAATAGACTTCTTTCGAAACATAAAATGTGATATACTTACAAAAAACAAGTAGGTGTCATTCTGAGCGTTACTACAAAGCCTTGCTCACGAAGAATCTTACTAAATGGTAGGTATCCAAATGAAAATAGATAAAGTAAGATTCTTCGTAAGTCGGGCTACGAAGTAAGACTCAGAATGACAATGCCTGAAATCCACATAGGTTTCGAAAAAAGTCTAATCCCTTTCCTTAAGTAAGGACCATCCCTTGAATAATAAAAAAAGATGCGAGTAACCCCACATCCCTTTGTATATTATTCTTATTTTTTGTTTACTAAATCTTTAAGAGCTTTTCCTGCTTTAAAAACTGGTGCTTTTGATGCAGGTATTTTTATTTCTTCTTTTGTTTGTGGATTTCTACCTTTTCTTGCAGCTCTTTTTCTTACTTCAAAAGAACCAAATCCAACTAATTGAACTTTTTCTCCATGTACTAATGCTTGTGATACAACATCTACAAATGCATTTAAACATACTTCTGCATTTTTCTTTGTATCTCCTGTTTTTTCAGCTAGTTTTGCAACTAAATCCGCTTTGTTCATGCTATTTACCTCCTATTTTTTTATGTAGAAAAATCTACTATTATACTCTTTATTCGCCAAAGTTAGCTAAAATCCTTCTTTTTTTTGAACTTTTTTCAAAATTTTCCTTTAAAATGCTTTGTAACGTAAAATATATTTATACTTAAGTACATAATATAGTGTGAGTGATTGGTATATATTTTACGCAGCTTGCTCCTTATATATTCCTATTTTCACCAAAAAGTTATAAATTTTAGCTCCTTTTGGTAACATGTGTATATCATCTTTACTTAATACTTTCATCACTACAACCGCTAATGAATAAATTATAACTGAAAGTGATAATGCAAATATTGCTGCAATCCTTACAGATACTACATGTGTTAATTGTGTATATGCTGCCCATCCGCAAATTGCCATTATCGCAGTTGCAACAATAGGTTTAAATATCATATTTTTGAAACCTACATTTAATTTTACTTTCTTTCTTAAAACACTATAACCTATCGTACAATTAATAATGTGGCATACTACTGAACTACCTGCTGCAGCATATATTCCAAATGCTGGTATTGGTATTAAAAGTACGTTTAAAATTACTTTAACTATTACTCCTGTACCTAACGCTATTGCTGGGACAACTATTTTACCTAATCCTTGTAGTGCACCATTTATTGTTTGTGCAATACATGTAAAAATAACAGTAAATGCTGATATTTGTAGTATTAACGCACCATCAGGGGCATTTGGAAACAACAAATTCAAAATTGGATTAGCAAATACACACAAACCTATTGTACATGGCAATCCTATTAATATAGTTATCAATAACGAAAAGGAGACTCTGTTTACTATGCTTTTATGGTCTCCCGTACTTATTGCACCAGCCAAAGCTGGAACTAATGCTGTCGCAAAAGCTATGTTAAACGATAATGGCAAACCAATTAATATATCTACTTTTCCACCTAAAATTCCATATTGTACCGTTGCAGCTGCATCACTCATAAAATGCTTTAACCCTCTAACAACTGTAACTGAATCAATATTTTTATTTATTGCTGAAATTATTGAACTTAAAGATATTGGAAAAGCAACTGCTAATACATTTTTTGCAACTCTTCTTGCTCGTTCTGGTTTATAAATTACAGATTTTTCCTGAGTATTTATTAAATGCCATATTTCTTTTTTATATTTATTATAGTATAAATACAAATATCCAAAACTCATAAATATAGATAAGGTTGAAGCTAAATTTGCACCCGCTGCCATTAAAGTAGTATTTGCACCTGAAAATACAGCTATAAGTTCTACTAAAACTACTGTCCACACTGTTTTAAAAACTTGCTCTACTGTTTGAGACCTAGCAGATATGCTTAGCTTTGATATACCTTGAAAATAACCTCTAATAACAGAAGCTATTGATACAAAAAATATCGCTGGCGATAACGCAATTAAAGTGTCTTCTGCCTGTGGTATTACTAACCAAACATTAGCAATATAATGTGCTCCAAAAAATAAAAGTAGTGTGCCTATAAATCCTATTACTGCAAATGTTGCAAAAGCAACCCTAAAAATTCTATGTGCACTTTTATAATTACCAACGGCTACTTTTTCTGAAACCATTTTTGAGATTGCACTCGGAACACCAATTGAAGATATTGTAAGTAATAATGCATAAATTTGGAAACCTGCGTTTTGTATCGCATTTCCAGCATCTCCAAACCCTGGCCTATTAGTTAAATATACTCTATATACTGCACCCAATAATTTTATTAATACTTGAGCAAAAATTATTGAAATTACGCCTTGCATAAATGTTTCTTTCTTTAGTATTGTATGTTTTGCTTTTTTCTTTTCCTCGTACATTCTCTTCCCCCACTATACTATATATATACAAACATTAATACATTATATATCTATCTACGAAATTTTTCAATAACTTTTGAAAAATTTGGTTACTGTTTAATAGTTTATCCTAAAATTCCCGCCTCCTAGCATAGTAGGGGCGAGCATTGCTCGTCCGAGACTATAGGAATTCGATAAAATTATTGAAAAACGAGATAATTATGGTGCAGGACGAGCAATGCTCGCCCCTACAACAGCGACAATATTCCCTTAAGTTAACTGGTAACTTATGCAAAAAAGTAGCGAGCACATTCACAGAAAAATTATTTCTATGAATGTACTCACCTCAATAATTGAAGTAGGCTACAATACACTGCTCTTCTCACCGCTCATAAAGCCCTTATAATCTACATCAACGTCCTCTTCAGGCTTCCCAGTACCAGCAACGTGCGAATGACATATTGCCCATTTGGACACGTATTCATTAATCTCACGCTCACGCTTCCACCTTTCTTCCTTCTCAAGCTCAAGCTCTTCTTCCTGCAAATTAAGTCCTTCTGCAATAAGCTTCCCGCTGTTCATCTCTTCCTCCAATCATTGGTTTTGCAGAAACATCTGCATTGTAAAAAAACTTTACATACAATAATTATACCATATTATGTTGATATAAGTCAATCATTCTCCATCATCGTCATCTTTCTTCTTATTAAAGTTTATGCTGATTCCATTTTCATGATTAAAAAAGAAATTTGAATTTGTATCATTATTCATGTGAACGGGATCTACATCTCCATTATCTGTTACAAAGTTAACGTTGCTAAAGTTAAATTTCTTTTTTCTGCCTTCATTGTCATCATAATTTGAATTCGAAGAAGCTTTATTAAACTTCTCGAAAGCATACACCTTATCTTTTTTCTTTTCTTTATACTTACTTTCTAAGAAATCCACAGCACCTTGACCAATTATATTAGCACCGTTACTATCTTTAGTTTTATAAAAACAAACTTTAAATTTCAAGTTTTGAATTTTACCTTTTTTAGCATAATCAGTCCAACCCCATTCAATTTGACCCATTTTATCACTATATCCCATTTTTTCAGTATCATAATCTTGTTTATATTTCCAGTCTCTGTGTGTTCCGAATTCATCTTGCCACCATGCATTTTCTTCTTGAGTATTATTACCAAATACCACTTTCGTTGAGCAATTTCCAAGTATTTGTCTTCTATAAAGATCACCTTGGTTTACCGTATCAAATTGCCCTAAACTTTGTGAAGATACAATTGGACCAACTCTATATTTTCTATATAAAGTGAATATTGGCATGGTAGATTCACCAACAAAGTTGCTAAATTCATCTATATAAAAGAAATGTGGTATACGTGAACGTTCATTTCCAGGTCTTGTTAATACTGAATATTGCATAAGTAATATAAAAAATAATCCAAACGCTTGATGTGCATTAGCTCCTAAATCTCCTCGCCTTGTACATGCTAACGTTATTTGTCCATTACTCAATGCTTCGTCAAAATCTACATTATTTGTTCTATTACATATTACATTTCTTATTGTAGGGTATCTTAGCAAATTATCTAATTGAGCAAGTATTAAGGCTACACTTTTCTCCATTTCTATTTTCCCGTGAGAATCTTTAAAGAAATGCTTTTTAAAATATGCAAGCTGCATATTATATTTTTCAGCCAAATGTGGTTCTTTAGCTAACTCATTGCACATATCTTCAATTAAACTAAAATCATTTAGCATATTAACCATATCTTTAAGATTAGGTAATTTTTCATTATTTAATCTAGGATACATTTCTCTTAATAATATACTTAGGTTTTCAACTATTTGCATAGCTAGGTTTTCAACAAGAACTTCAGATGCCTCTTCAAGTGTTAGTGTTTTAGACATTCCTCTAATAATTGAAGATATAATTATTGCAGATTTAGTTGGGTCACGATGAACAAATGGATTCAACCCCATAGATTGAGGGTCATCTGGATCTATCAAATTATATTTTAAGTTGAAATTTGTTGCCACAGATTGAATGTGTTTAATAGACTCAATATCTGGTGATAGATATGTTATCCCTAAATCTTTGTATATTAAATTTCCAGCTTCTGAATCATGTATTAAATCCTTCATATATGAATTATACACATTTTCTTTATATGGATTAGGTGCAATCATGTTTAAATTAAAATGTTCATTAATATAATCGTTTGCGTATGGACAGTTTAAAACTGCAACTCCTGATTTTAATGCAGTAAATGCAAGCTCTTTAGAAACTGATTTTAAGAAATGTTTCTTTTCTATATCACGAGCTAACATTGGCTCAAAAACCATAGATGTTTTACCCGAACCAGAAACACCAACCACTAAGCATGCTTCATATCTTCTACTTTCAGGGACTATAACCATCCCTCCAGTTTTTTTATCTTTACAAATAGCTATTTCGCAAGAATATACTCCGCTTTTACTTTTTGGAGATGATAAACTTATTCCGCCATAATCAAGAATTGAATCTTTAATTAATTTTGTATCATTTACTGTAAAATATAGAAATTTAAAAAACGGCGGTATAGCAACCACTGGTATAAACGCAGCAATAGCTTTAAATGCAGGCCCAATAATTTCTGGTGTAATTGTTGCAATGTACCAATAATTTGGTACAGATATTAATAATAGCCAACCAAAATAATTTACCCATTGTACCAACATTGATATTCCTATAATAAATAAGCCAATACAATATAAAATAAAAAATGAAATTTTCACTTGGTCACTTTTTATAAATTTTGAAGGTCCAGAGAAATAAAATGCTGCAACTGGGCATGCCAAAGCAAGCGTATATGCAATAGGTCCCCAATACGAAACTGAAACTCCAGTAAAAATTATAAATAGCATTTCTACAATTCTATCCACGGCTAAATATACGGTAACCAATGTTAATATATACGTAACAAATGTGTTTCTGTCTGTTTTTAATAGTTTTAAAAATCCATCTATTATTTTCAAGTGTTATTCCTCTCTTTTCTCATAAAAATCTATGTACCTATTATCCTATAAAATAAACAAAAATACAAGTGTTTTATATAAATTTCTTTATTTTATTCCAAATGCATAATTAAAGAGTGCCCTAAAATTTATTTATTAGGACACTCTCTTAATAACGATTTACAATACTTTTCTCTTAATAAATATCACTCCACCTGCTAATATTGCTATCGCTCCTATAATTATTCCATAGTATATTTTTGGATTTCCATCTCCTAATGGATTAAGTATTAATATGCCCTCTGGTTTTGCTGAATCATATTCTGTAATGGCTTGGAAAGGCATGTAATCTCCTGGAACACCTATGTAGTCTCTTCTACCTAAATCATTTAGTCTTTCTACAACTTCTACTGCTGTATTATAGCTTAATGTATCTGTCTGATCATTTGCAGATAATACTTTACTGAACTGAAGGTATGTACTTACTGATGTTGGTGAATTGCCAACTTGAACCTCTTTACTAACTGTTGGGAATAACTGTGTATTCTTCAAACTGTTAGTTTGTGCAACTTGTACCTGTTTATTGTTTATCTTATCAGCAACATCACTTTCAACTGCTATATCATTTTTAAATTCCCACATAGCTGTTATTGGCAATAATACTGGATTACCATTATTAGTCTTTGTATTTATGCTTGCTATTCCAGCATTAACTGCTTTACCATTCTTAATGAAACTACTAGAATTTGTGATTTTGCCGTTTGAAAAATTCATACCATCTAGTGCAACATCGTTTTGTTCAATTTGCCACTTACTATTATCTTCTGCTCTAAACATGAAGTTATCGAAGTAACTGTAAATTGTTCCTACCTCTGTTGGCACTGTTCCAGTATACATTGCAACTTGTACCGGATTAAACATATCATAATCAAAGTATTCGCCTAATGTATCTACTTGTCCATTATTTACAACTGTAATTTTATATTTTACTGTTAATGTAGCACCTTGCATTACTTCGTTGTCCACATAAATTGCATACTTATCATTTGGTATATATTGAACGTTTTGTGTCATACCATTTTCAGTATCAATTATTACTTGACCATTTGATAATGTAACTTGTATTCCTACAACTTCTTCTTTAATTTGTAATTCCATTTTTGGTCTTTCAATTAAACCTAGATTTATATTGGCTGACCTGTCATTATCATTTGATAAGTTAATAGTTGTTTTTGGTGTTATAGCAGTCATTTGAGTTGCTTGAGCAAACTCAGCTAAGTTTGTTGTATTAGCTCCGTTTACTACTGCACCATTTGCATTAGTCATTACTTTAGTGTAATTCATGTTGTTTGCTCTGCTATAAATATCACCAACTACACTTGTTGGGTCTACATTATATACACTTTGAACATCTTTTGCATCTGTCAAGTTTGGTAACGTTTTTTCTAATTCAAGTAATGTATCTTCCAAAGCAGTTTCTGTTACATAATATTTTATATCTTTATCAGTTATATAATATAATTTTCCTGATGTAGGTGTACTTGCTGTACCAAAGGTACTTATTGACCAGTCATCAACTGAACATATTACAGATATTACCTTTATTCCAGCTGCTCCAGCTGCTGCTATTGCCTTTTGGTCATCAGATGATTGTGTTGAATATCCATCAGAGAAAATCAATATTACTTTTGGTGTGTTTCCATTGCTGAATGTTGACATCGCATTGTTTATTGCGTTTGCCAAACTACCACCAGTATTTGCTTTTGCTTGATCTAATGATTGTATCAATGATGACTCACTTGGTTTATCTTTTAACCCTGTGTTTACAGACCCTGAAGAACTAGGTTCTGAATATAAAGATACTCCAACTTTAACTTTTTGAACTTGATTATATAATGTATCAATATATTGTTTTGCTGAAGCTGTATATGTTGCAAGTCTATTGTTATATGTCATTGTTTGGGATGTATCTAATAACATCATCACTTCCATAGGAGTATTGTTATATTGTTGTGTTAATGTATCTGTTGAAACTGACTTATAGTCTTGTCCATTATATGTTACATCTTTTTCAAGCTGAGTTCCATCTCCATAAGTGAATTTTACTTTATATGTACCAGTTGGTAAGTTTGCAAACATATATTGTCCATCTGCAACAGCATAATTTGTTACTGCTCCTGTTACAGGGTTTACTACTTTTATCGTATCTCCTGTTCTAATTGCATCTCTTACAACCAATTCAACTTCTTTACCTGTTGTTTCATTTTGTAATACTTCTATTAACTCTACTTTTACATTACTTATCTTCTTTTCATTACTATCTATTTTTCCATTTCCTGTAAAAATATTGTTGTCCTCTGTATCTTCTGCATCCTTTAAATCTTCCCATACGTAACCACTAATTGTGTTACCTAATAAATAATTTGGATCCAAAAGAATTTTCATGTTTGGTGCTGAATCTGTATCGTCTTCATAAGTTGCTGTGTTCCCTACTATACAGTTACCTGGATTAGAGTCTGTATCTATTACACCTTCATTAAATCCATATCCTGTTATTTCTAACACATCAGTATAATATTGACTCATATCTGGATTTAAAATAACAGATCTAGAAGCATCCTTCTTAACTTTCAATATTAAATGAACTTCTAATGTTTGTCCACTTACTAATGGTATATTTTGTAAATCTGTCGTATGTATTGCACTTTCTCCATTTTGTCCTGTAGTATACGACCATTTTATTTCTTGCTTATATGAACCATCTCCATTTGCTGGATTTGCTTCTATCCAAGATGCCATAGGTGTATAATCGTACGATGTATCATATTCTAAATCTTTATCAAAATAATTAATTAAATCTTTTACGTAACCAAACTGTAATGTAGATTGATTTCTAATTAAAAATTTATATTCAAGATAAACATTCAATTCATCACTTTGATCATATACTGTTTTTGAAATATCTGCATATTGACCATAACTTGAATCATATCTCCATGTGTAATCATCTGGATCTACTGCTTGAGTATATATTTGATCATAGTATGTTTTTGTTCTTGTAGCTACATCAAAGCTTGAATTATCTGTTGTTTTAGTGTCATATTTATATGTTTTTACATCGTTTTTCATTGTTAATATTGTTTGATAAATATCATTTTTTACTGCGAAGTCACCTTGTTCTCTTTTTACTAAACCTAGGTTGATATTTTTTGTTCCTTCGTATGTTTTTATGTAATAATAATCATCACCTACTTGGGTTAAATCCTTATCTTTGTTGTTAACAGTATATCTATCATTTAAAGGATAAAATAACCCTGTTGTTGATGTACTAGCACTCATTTTAAACTCTGGTAATGCTATTCCATCCGCACCTGTTGTTATTAATGTTGAAATTTGACCAGTTGGTGTAGATACAACATTATAAGTTAATGGTGTTTTAGTTATTCCGTCTATACCTGTTGCCATATTATTTGTTATTGTATAGAATTTATTATTAAATGCAGTTCTTTCTGAAATATTTTCTACTGCTTGCGATGCATTTAAGTAATTATCTGTGTTGTTTCTATATGTATCGTTTACTGCTGGCACATCTGTACCGTTTGATTGTGTAATTGAAGTATTTAAATAATTTGTTGTCTTATATGTCATACCATCGTATACAAATTGAACATAATAATCGTATCCTACTCTAACATATCCAAATGAATATTTACCATTTGCATCTGTTACAGTTCTTGCTATTGAACCTGTTGTTCCTACTCTATACAAGTATACTTCTATGTTTTGAATACCTGGTTCTGTTGCATCCATTATACCATTTGCCAAACTTTCTTTTCCTGTTAAATTATCTAACCAAACCTTACCTGCTATTTCAAATGCTAGTGGTATACAAGGTCCTGGTGGTGGTGTCGGTGGTGTCGGTGGTGTCGGTGGTGTTGGCGGTATTGGTGGCGTACAAGGTGGCGTAGATGTAGAACAGTTACCTGGTGTTACATACAATAACGGCCACAACATTGGCATCGCACCTGTAGGTCCTGTAGTCATATCATATGTAGTATGAGGTGTTGTGATAGTTGCTTTCTTTAATACGGTTAAATTTTGTGAAACTTGAACATCCGTAATTTGAGCTTGAAGATAAAAAGTATGGCCTATTATTTTTCTCTCATAAGAAACACTTCCAAAAGCTCCATATACAGGTACAACTCCCCAAATAGGATCGTCTTTTGCTGTCCAAGTAACATTTTGAAATGTTCCAGTTAAATTATCAGCTGTAGCTTCAGCTTTCATTTCTGCATAATCCCATGTTAAATGAGATACTGTATTAATATTTTTATTAGTTGTATCATCTATTTCAACATAAAACTCTTCGTTTGGATATGGAAATTTATATTTGTCATCGCCTGTCTTTAAAGCAGTTCTTTTGCCTCCGCTTACATCTGGATATACAAATTTCCAATTTTTAATTTCTTGAGTTCCAGCACAATCTGCAAATAGCTTTGAACCTGTAATTTCAGAATAACTTACAACTCCATCTGCATTTACCATATCGCTTTGTCCATCTGGACTTGGAACATACATTCCTCTAACATAGTCTATCTTAAATGGTCCAACTAATATTGTGCTTTTATTTTTATTATATGAAACTGTTACATTATTATAATCTGTTAAATCTACTACTGAATTACCATTATGACTGTCTTTAAATTGTTGTGTTGCAGTTACATTTTTATCATAATTTATTGCTTCTTGAGCTAAATTATCAGCTTTTGCTATATCTACACTTGTTTCATCACTTGAATCTGAACCAGTAGAAGTATCTCCATAATAGTTTAATACTTCCCATAAAGCTCTTTGAACATAATCTGGATATATTGCTGCTCCTGTTGTTTTCGCATGAGCTAATACATATTCTTCTGCAGGTCTAAGAGTTCTTGCACCTGTATCATTATATGTAGCTATTGTTCTACTTGTTGTGTCTTGATATGGATTTTGTGCATTAGGATCCATTATTGAAAGATTTCCTAATTGCTCACCTGAAGTTACAGTTGGTTTTTCTACTGGCATTCCACCTACATTAACTGTAGCGTCTAGTTCTGGATGACTTGAGCTTAAGTATGATGGTAATGCAGTACCATGCTGAACACAAAACAAGTTTTTTTGCGTAGTAAGATTCCTATCAAAACTTATTTGTGTACCGCTATATGTGTTTGGGGAATATTGCACCCCTAAATTGTTAACTGTTTGTCCTGGAGTACTTGTTACATCTGCATCAACTATTGTTGCTAATCCTATGAAAAATAAAATTAGCATTGTACCTAACAATGTTAATAACATTTTCCATTTTGTTTTTAGGCTTATTACATTTGACATAATAAATTACCTCCTTTTATTATTTTACTACATTTTTCCATAAATTTCAAGGGTTTTTTAAATATTTTTTTACTTTTTTGTAATTTTTTGGCTTTTTTATGTAATTTTATTATATTTTACATTTTATGTAAGATATGGTGTGTACTGGTTATTCGGGTTGCCCTCGACGCCGACCCCTACTTATACAAATCATTTATCACAATCGACAAATATTTCATACTGACTAAACATTGTTCCATTGTGTTGCCAGTAGCACCAACTTCAATTAAGCTAGCTCCTTTTGCCAAATTTTGATTATACCTATAATTGCTTACTTCTATCGGCTTAAACAATCCTGGATATAACTTTTCTGCCCTTTGCTGAATTTGAATAGCCACTCTTAAGTTTTCTTTCCAATTTGGATGTTCTAATCCTCCACCATCCGTTCCAATAACAAACATTATTTGTGCAGCATATTCTCCATTAATTTTTACTGTTGGAGCATAAGAACTATCACTTCCTACTGCATCTCTATGCATATCAAAAACTAATTCATAATTTTTATTTTCACTCAAAACCTTACTTATTTCTGCGTATGAGCGATCATACGAACCGTTATATGCTGGATAATCAAAGTATGTTTTATCATGAATTACATTAAAGTTAAATTGTTTTAAGTCCTTTTCCAATTCATCTCCAACCCTTGCTACAGAACAGCTTAAATCTGTTGTTCTAAAATTACCACTACTTTTATAATTAAATGCTGATGTTTTTGTGTAACTTTCACAAGTATGTGTATGATATATTAAAATATTTTTATCTTCCTTATTTAAAGTAAATGGTGTATTTAAAATATCATCTGTAATAGTGTATTTGGATGTGTTTTTTATTTTCACATCATCATATGTTACATTATAATTTTCTTTTACTGTTGAGTTTTGCACTTCTGTATCCGCACTTCCTGAATCTGTTATTTCAGATAAATCTTCTGGTGTTGAATTTCCTTCACTAATATTTGAATTAACTTCTTTTTGTGTATTATTTGTATTGTTTAAAATTCCTAATTCATATTTTAAAATTCCATTTGAAGAAATAGGAATTAATTGTCCAATATCGCTTTTTTCTTCTTTCACATAGCCCACTAATGGAATTTCCACATTTACATATTGTTTAAGAGTATTTTCTGGGAATTCCTTTATCATGCTTTCCAATAACCCTAATGTTGAAGAGCTGTCCATTATATTATTACCCTTAAAAATAATAAATTTTGCAATAATTATTATAATAATTATTGCAAATATTATTTTTAAAGACTTTCTAATTATATCTTTCAAACTTAATACTGTTAAATTTATCATTTTTCAATATTTCCTCCATAGGTTTGTTTATGTTCTTATTAATGTATATTGAATAATGATAATTTTATGCTTAATCGTCGCCATTTACCACAATTTTGGTTTTAAATCCAAATATATTCTCGTCTCCTCTTTAATAATAGATGAATTTCCATGTCCTGGATACACAATAGTGTCTTCTGGCAAAATCATAAGCTTGTTTGTAATAGAAAGCATTATATCTTCAAAGCTTGATGTTGGCAAATCTGTTCTTCCCCATGTCCCTGAAAAAAGCGTATCACCTGATAATAATAACTTATTTCTTTCACAATAAAGGCACATACTTCCATTTGTATGTCCTGGAGTATGGATAATTTTAAATTCTATGTCTCCAATATGAATTATATCATCCTCATCAACTCGTGAGTCTATTTCTACATTTGGATCTTCTAAGTCAACACTATCAAATAATACTATATCTGGATTCTTTATGTTTTCACTTTCTATTCTATGAATTATAGTTTTTCCACCTAATTCATTTTTCACTCTTTGCACTGCTCCAATATGATCAACATGACAATGAGTTAAAGCAATATATTTTAATTTTCCATCTAATATTTTTACTACATTTATTATTTTTTCTGGTTCCGCTCCTGGGTCTACCAACATCGTTTCTCTGCTATATTCATCTATTATAATATAACAGTTTGTGACAAGTGATGGCTTCACGGTTACCTTTAATCTTTTGAATATCATTTTACTTTCTCCTATTCACTTCATATACGCTTTGTACGCTTTTCAATATATTTATCATCTTTTTTAATTCTTTTAAATTTGTAATCTCTAATTTTAATTCTATTATTGCTATTTGGTCTTTTGTTATTTTTGAGTTAACCCCCAATAATTTAACTGTTTTTGCATTTCCTATTTCTTTTATTATATCGGCAAGAAGCCCTTTCCTATCGCTAGATAGTACTTCTATATCAACATTATATGAAGTATCTACATCTTTTTCCCAATATACATCAATTAATCTTGCTTCTTCTGAAATTAACCCACTTATATTAGAACAGTTACTTCTATGAATAGAAACTCCTCTACCTTTTGTAATATACCCTACAATCTCGTCTCCTGGTAATGGGTTGCAACATTTAGAAAATTTAACTAAACAATTATCTATTCCTTTTACTTTTATACCAGTAGATGCATTTTGTGAATGACCTTGGGTAGATATAGCGGTCGACCCTACATTGGATAATTTTTGTATTTCTGGACGAATAATGTTCGCCCCTACATCCGATTTTTTTATATCTTGCTTATCTTTAGTTTCTTCTTTTTCAATTTTCCTAAACCATTTTTGTATTTTTGTTTTTGCACCTGAACTTTTTACAAATTTTAACCAGTCTCTGCTTGGTCCTGTTGAATTATCAGACGTTATAATTTCTACAATATCACCATTTTTCAGTTCCGTGATTATCGGTTTCATTTTATTGTTCACTTTGGCGCCAGTCATCTTATTGCCTATCTCTTCATGTATACTATATGCTAAATCAATCGTATTGCTTCCTCGTGGCAATACTTTTATATCGCCTTTTGGTGTAAACACATAAACTTCATCTTCGAATAATTCGGTTTTTAGTACTTTCATAAATTCTTCTGGATCTTGAGTTTCACCTTGCCATTTTAATGTTTCTCTAACCCACGCCAGTTTATCTTCTTTAACCGTTACTGTAACTCTTTTGTGTTTGTTTGCTTCTTTAAAAGCCCAGTGTGCTGCCACACCAAATTCAGCAACTTGATGCATTTCCCAGGTTCTTATCTGAACTTCAAACGGTACACCATTTGCCCCTATTAATGTAGTGTGAAGTGATTGATAATTATTTGACTTTGGTACTGCAATATAGTCTTTGATTTTCCCCGGTATTGGATTATACAACTCATGTACTATTCCAAGAACAGCATAACAGTCTTTTACCGAATTTACTAATATTCGTATTGCAAATAAATCATATATTGATTCTAACCCACAATTGTCTCTTTGCATTTTTCTATAAATACTATAGAAATGTTTTACTCTGCTTTGTATATCAAATTCTATATCTGCTTCTTTTAAATGTGATTTTATATTATCTGAAATTACATCTAGGAATTTTAATCTTTCTTCCTTTTTCCCTTTTATTCCTTCTAATAATTCTTTATATTCTTCTGGATATAAATATTTAAATGCTAGGTTTTCTAATTCTGATTTTAATGAATAAATACCTAATCTATTTGCAAGTGGTGCATATATGTCCAGTGTTTCCTTAGAAATTCTTATTTGACTTTTTCTACTTAAATGTTTCAATGTTTGCATATTATTTAGCCTATCTGCTAATTTTATTAACACAACTCTAACGTCTTTAGCCATTGCTAAAAACAGTCTTCTATAATTTTCAACTTGTTGTTCTTCTTTTGTTTGATATTCTAGTTTTTTAAGTTTAGTTATACCTTCAATCATCTCTGTAATCTCTGGTCCAAACTCTTTTAATATTTCATCTCGTTTTGCATCTGTATCTTCTATTATGTCATGTAAAAGTGCAACGCATATAGCTTGGTCATCTAATCCCAGCTCAGTCAAAATGCTTGCAACAGCTACTGGATGAACCATAAATAATTCGCCAGATTCTCTTTTTTGATTTCCATGATGGTTTTTGGCATATTCATATGCTTTTATTATTAATTTTGAGTCTGATTTTTTGTTTTTCTCTTTTGTAGATTTTATAATATTTTGAATTTCTTCTTCCAATTTCTTGTCACTCTCCTTTCACTGTGCTTTTTATATATAAATCAACTATAATAGTCCGCTTCCGTGGTTGGTGTATATTTTAAAAAAATTCCCTCCAGGTCAAGGGGTAATCCGTATGCCTCAAAGGGCTGTCGGGTAACTTTTTTAAAATATACACCAATCACTCACGCTATTCTACACATTTCAGTAAAGTAGCTTGTGGTGGTTAGTATATGTTTTTAAAAAGCGTACGACAGCCCTTTGAGGCCCATGGAATCTTCGAAGGCTTGGAGAAGCTTTTTAAAAACATATACTAACCACCACAAGCGGATATTTGTAGCAAAAGTAACTTTAGAATGACTTCATCACACTTTTCAAATTAACCTGCAACTGCTTATTTCCGCCAAAATCATTCATTTCTATAATTCCACAAACATCTACTTTATCCCCCAATTGAAATTCATTTGATAAATATCCCATGTTAAATCCAATTGCGTCAATCGTTTTATTCCCAATTTTCAATTTCATTTTTAAATGTTTCCCATCAGATAAGGCTCTAATTGAATTGATTTTTAAGTTCTTTATTGCAAATATTGGAACTTTATTTGCTTCCCCATATGGTTCTAACATCTGTAATTCATCTACGTTAAATTTTTCTATATCATTTAAATTTAATAGCATATCAATATAAATTACTGGAACAACACTTGGTATTTCAATTGTATTTACCATATCTTTTAATGCGGTTTTAAGTTTGTTAAAGTTCTTTTTAGGAAGTTTGAGCCCAACTGCCATTTCGTGCCCACCATATCTTTCTAATAATTCACTATTTTCACATAGTGCATTATGTAAGTCAAACCCTGGTATGCTTCTTCCTGAACCTGTTGTCATATCATCTTCAATACTAAGCAATATAGTTGGCTTATAGTATATTTCCGTTATTTTTGAAGCAACTATTCCAATTACTCCATGATGCCAATTTTCACCTGCTAAAATAATAAAGTCCTTTTCTAATAATTTTTCTTTTTCTATTTTTTCTATTACCTCTCGTAATATTTCTTTTTCAACAACTTGTCTTTCTTTATTATAATTGTTTAAATTATCTGTTATCTCCATTGCCTTTGCTATATCTTTCGTTAAAAACAGCTTTACTGCTTCCGTTTGATGACCCATTCTGCCACATGCATTTATTCTTGGTGCAATACCAAAAGAAATAACATTTGAGTTTATATTTTTTAATTCAGATGATTTTATTAAACATTCTAACCCAATATTTCTTGTTTGTTTAATTAGTTCTAAACCTAATTTTGTTATAACTCGATTTTCATTTATTAAAGGAACTATATCAGAAACCGTCCCAATGCATACTAAATCCAAATATTTTAAGTAAGCTTTTGGTTCTAAATTGAAACTAATGGCTAATGCTTGAATTAATTTAAATACAACCCCTACTCCAGCTAATTCTCTAAATGGATATGAACTATCTATTCTTTTTGGATTTATAACTGCAAGTGCTTTAGGCAATGTTTTCAAGGGTTCATGATGATCCGTTACAATTACATCAATATTTAGGGTGTTAATATATTCTATTTCTTCATGACTAGATATACCGCAATCCACCGTAATTACTAAATTACATTTTTCTTTAATAAAATTTTCTATTGCTTCTTTATTTAAACCATACCCTTCTTTTAGTCTATTCGGTATATAGTAGTCTACTTCTAATCCTAGTTCTGATAAAAATTCTTTTAATACTGTTACACTCGTTATTCCATCTACATCATAATCTCCATATATTATAACTTTTTCTTGAACTTTTATGGCTTTCTTAATTCTTTCTACCGCTTTCTCCATGTCTGGCAAATCATATGGATTGTGAAAATCATTTCTGGTAGGATTTAGAAAGACTTTTATATCTTGGTCTTCTACAACTCCCCTATTTACTAATATGGTTGCCAAGATTTCTGATAATTTATATTTTTCTGATATATTTTTTACTTTTTCCTTGTCTCTTTTTATGTACTCCCATTTTTTGTTCACACTTCTGTCCTCCGTCTTCCCATACAGTATGCTGGCAGGCATGAAAACCTGCCCTTCCTTAAAGTCCAACCTCTAACTTTTAACTTCTACTGCAATACTTCTTTTACTGCTTCTGCTATTATTTTGTTTACATCTGCCAACATAACATTAAAAGCAACTTCTTTATCAAAGAAATTTTTTACATCATTATTTTCTATTAATATTTGATATAGTTCTTGTAATTTCTTCATTTTATCTTCATCTTGCTGGCCTCCGGTTTTGTACTGTTAACATTTGTACTTCGTATCTTATTTTTTCGAACTCTTCAATCTTTGTTTTCAATTCTGGATTTGAAAATAATTCTTCTTTTAATTTTTTGTATTCTAAAAATTCTGCACTTTCTTTTATTGACTTGGCCAACTCATGTGCTTTATCGTAAATTGCCATGGTTTCTCCTTCCTATGCGTAAGATGTTACTTTCTTAAACGGCAACAGCTTTGTATAATCTCCATCTAATGCATTTCCCTTTTTTGTTTTTTTCGCTTTCTCTTGTACTAATTGCCTTGCCTGATATTCTGCCATATTTTCACAAATTGCTTTTTGGTAAACAAAGTATGTGTCTTGTGCAAGTTTAGCCCATGAATATTCATCTTTAACCTTTGCTTTAGCATTTCTTACAATTTTATCATATAATTGAGAATCATATAATAATGTAATTACTGAATCTGCTATTGAATTCGAGTTGCCTGTATAGCTTTTCATTCCATCTAAACCATGCCCAACTATTTCATTAAAGCCACCAATATCTGAAGTTACAATCGGCACACCTGCTAACATTGCTTCTAGTGCAACCACTCCAAATGGTTCATATGTGCTTGGGAATACAGCTATATCTGCACATTTATACATTTTAGGAACCTGCTTTGCATTTAGCCATCCAGTAAAATATACTTTATTACCTAACCCTAATGCCTCTACTTGTGATTTCAATTCTGGTAACATTCCACCATCGCCTGCAATAATTAACTTTACATCATGATAATATTCTAATATTTTAGGCATTGCACTAATTAGGTGTTGTATGCCTTTTTCGTTTACCATTCTTCCTACAAATAAAATTATTTTTTCGTTATCTAATGCATATTGTCTTCTAAAATCATAATCCCTTTCAATTCCATTATATGAATTTAAATTAATTCCATTTGGAACTACATTTATTTTTTCAAATGGTAATCCAAATAACCTTTGTATATCGCTTTTCATAAAATTACTGTTTACTATAACTTCTGAAGATTCGTATGTTAATAGCCATTCTGTATCATTTATATATCTTTGAGTTTCATCATATATTCCTTTGTTTCTTCCCGCTTCTGTTGCATGTATTGTAGCTACCAAAGGAGTATTATATGAGTTTTTTAATGTTTTAGCTGCATATGCAACTAGCCAATCATGTGCATGTATAACATCAAATTTTTCCCCTTGTTTAATCAATTCATTTACCTTCGAAATCATATTAAAATTCATTTGCATAACCCAATCTATAAAATTATTTGGGTTTATCATGTAATTATCTATACGATATACTTTTACTCCTTTATCATCTTCATAATATGGCACATTACCATCTCGATATGTAACAACTGTTACGTCATGACCATCTTTGGTTAACCTTTTTGATAAATCATGAACAACTCTTGAAATTCCACCTATTATTCTTGGTGGGTATTCCCATGACAACATTAAAATTTTCATTAGTAAACTCTCCCCTTTATAATTTAATAGTTTAGAAAAAGACACCCGCTCCCGTTGCAATAGGCGTTTTTAGTATCTACAGACCTCCCGTGGGTTAAGTATCTTTTTTAAAAAAGATACTTAACCCACTAGCGGTCCTTTAGTACGAGCAACAACCCTTGTGAATTACGTAACCCCTCATGCTATTCTATTAGTAACCTATTTTATTTTACTACAAAAATATTAAAATAGCAAGGCATATAGTAAGAAAATTAGACATATATTTTAGTATATCATTTTGGAGGAATTTTATGTTTGTATATAATCTTAAAATAAAGAAACCGTCTGGCTTACAAGTATTATTTATTTGTGCTATTATAGTAGCTATTATCTTTTTTATTATTTCAGCTTATAAAATTTTTAAAGCAACTAGTGTTTTTAAAACCGAAGATGAGTTAAATTCTAGTGATGTTTATGAAATTACCAATATAAATTTTACAAATATTTTAAAAACTGTGCATGATAATGTGGATTCGTATGTTGGTCAAAAGGTTCATTTGATTGGCTATGTTTATAGGGTGCCAGATATACGGAGCTAATCAAATTATTTTAGCTAGAGATATGGTTATAACCCCTAACAAACAAACTTTAATAGTTGGTTTTTTAGCACAATATGAAGATTCAAATAAGTTTAATGAAAAAACTTGGGTGGATGTTACTGGTACTATACAAAAAGGTAATTACCATGGTGAAATTCCTGTAATTATGATTGAAACTATAAAGGAAATAAATAAACCATCTGATGAATTCGTTTATCCACCAGATAGCGATTTTATTCCAACAAGTGCGTTGATAAATTAGGGGTTGCGAGTATAAATTATGTTCGTCCGAGTCAATAAAGATGTTAGTACCTATTATAACTCATAATACATCTGTTGCATTTCTACAGGCATGTCTATATCAGTTGCTGGATATTTATATGCATCATATGATGTGCGAGCCACTGATGAGTGTAGGTTAGTCATTGTTTTACTACTAATATTAATAAAACTATAATTATATGGAGTTTGGTCGGCCCATGTTAAATCTAATTGATAATAATTACCATTAATTTTTACAATATTCCACGCATGAACCAAAAGGTTATCTGCATAATAATATGAATCTAAATTAGCCATTGTAGCAAGATAAAGAAAGCTGATTGAATAAGCATCACATATCCCTTTCCCAAGTATAAATGTATAATAGATGTCAGGATGATCAAAATAATAGTATCCAAAAGTAGCCCCAGAATCTGGACTAGGTTGGGCAGTTGTAATAAGATCACCATCATAAACTACTTGACCAAGCAAATAATTAACAATAGCATATTCCCTTTGTAAATCGTTCATATTATCGGTTATAATATTTTTATATACATCTTTAATTTTTTCAATTGCAGTTTGATAATCATTGTACATATTTATATAATATTCTGCAATGTTTTGGTTAAATCCAGAATTATTAAAAATTTTATCAAAATTATTAATAATCGGACTGTAATCCATAATTGGATTGTCTAGAAATATTGGAAATGCTAGACTATCTGATATATTATTAATAACACTAATATCTGTTATTCTATTCCCTGATAAGTTTAAATATCTAATATTTACTAATTGACCCAATGGAGTAATATCTTTGATTAAATTATTCCCTAAACATAAAGATGTTAGAGCCTTTAATCCACTTAGAGGACTGATATCGACGATACCATTATCATTTAGTTCAAGAGTTTCTAAATTTGCTAAGTATTTTAAGGGTTCTATATTAGTAAGATGAGCACGATCTAATGTTAAACTCTTTAATTCCTTAAAATATTGAATGCCATTTAACGATTTTATATCCCCGCCTGAAACATTCAAATCAGTAATTGTTTCAACATCTTTTGGAAATATTTCATTAGTTGTAATTTGTAGTTGAAGTTTTATACCTTTCTCAAAATTAGCATCTTCAAAAGCAATGCTTCCATCTGCATTCAATAATGAATTATAGTCAAAACCCATATCTTCATTCGCTTTTAATGAAAATTGAGTACTATTATTATTGATTGATTGATTATCGATAATATTACTAGAAACTTGAATTGTTAATTGCTTATTAAGATTATTTTTATATGTGTTTTTGCTTAATAAACTAGAATTTATTGCATATATTGCTCCTCCTGCTAATACTAGTACTAAAACTATAATTATGACTATAGCTATTAATGTTATTCCTTTACTTTTTCTTAAATAGTTCATGAAAATTCTCCAATTAAAATATTTAATTCTTTTTATCAAATATTATCATTAATTGTCCTAAAAAATAAACATATTTACTTAAAATTTAATATAACCGTAATATTGCCGTTACGTTATTGTAATAATCCTGTTTATATAAAAATAAATATTACAAGAAAAGATTGACAAAAAAATATAAAACATATAAAATTAAGTTGTAAAAAATGGAGTATAATCAAATGAAAAATAAAAAAAGAATAAACATACCTTTTATATTTATATTAACTATTATAACGATTGCAATTGTTAGTGTTTTTTGTTTTCATACTATCAGTCAAAGTACAACACATGCTGTACAAACAATGGACTCTTATATTGAAATACCAGAAATAACAAAAGAAAATCTAGCAATAGAACAAATAAATTCAATAAATTCTGAACCTATCATAGTAGAGCTTGACTCCATTACAACAGACCCAACTCCTGTTATAATTGAATCTGCTCCTGTTTCAACAGACCTTACCATTAGTGCAATAGGAGATTGCACACTGGGTTCAGATGTTAATTTGGGTTATGCAAATAGTTTTAATTCGTATTACGATAAAAACTCACCAGATTATTTTTTTAGCAATGTTTACTCTGTTTTAGGACAAGATGATTATACAATAGCCAATTTAGAGGGAACTTTTACTTCTTCTAATAATCCAAGTCAAAAAAAGTTTAGATTTAAAGGTCCAGAAAAATATGCTGATATTTTAACAGCTGGAAGTATAGAAGCAGTAAATTTATCCAATAATCATTTTAAAGATTATGGAGAAACTGGTTACGAAGACACAAAAGCAGCTTTAGAAAAAAGAGGAATAGATTTTTTTGATTATGATAATGTTTTAGTGAAACAGATAAAAGGAATTAAAATTGGTTTAATTAGTTTTAGTGAATGGAGTTCTACAGCTGACATGCAATCTTCTTATTGGAAAAATATTAAAAAAGAAGTAAAAGATAAATTAAAACAATTAGATGAGCAAGGTGTAGATATAAAAATTGTTACATTTCATTGGGGATTAGAAAGAGCCTATGTACAAAATGCAGAACAAGTTTCTTTAGCTCATTATGCAATAGATAATGGAGCAGATTTGGTATTAGGTCATCATCCTCATGTGTTACAGGGAATAGAAAAATACAAGGATAAATTAATTTGTTATTCCCTTGGTAATTTTTGTTTTGGTGGAAATACCAATCCCCCTGATAAAGACAGTATGATTTTTCAAGTTACATTTTCTTTTGTAGATGGAATTCAAAAAGAAATGAATTATGAAATAATCCCTGTATCAATATCTTCTTCAAAAAATAAAAACGATTTTAAGCCTATCATTTTAACTGGAAAAGAAAAGGAGAGGGTTTTAAATAAAATAGATTTTATAAATTGAAAATCAGTAAACTCAACCACATAGTCCGTTTTTTGTAGAGACTGACAACTTCATTCCACCATTGTCCCTTCTCTACCATCACCCCATGTGGATTTTACGCAAACTTTCACATTATATCTTTTTGCAGTTTTTATACACTTATCATGCAATACTTTTGCTCCGTTATTAGCCATTTTTATCATTTTATCGTATGAAATAGTCTCATATTTTATTAACTTTTTAAATGTCTTTTTAGACCTATGCAACTTATTTGGGTCTTCTGCATATACACCATCCACATCTGTATAAATATCACAAACCTGTGCATTCAAGCTTGCAGCTAAATGCACTGCTGTTGTGTCTGATCCACCTCTCCCTAATGTTGTAATATTTCCTTCAGCATTTACACCTTGGAAACCTGCAACTATAACTATCTTTCCTGCTTTTAGTTCCTTTATTATTTTATCTGTTTTTATATTTATTATATTTGCATCACTGTAATTGTCATCAGTTGTTATTGGAATTTGCCACCCAGTAAAAGATTTCGCTTCATATCCTAATTCTTCTAAGCACATGGCTAACTTTGCAATAGTTATCTGTTCTCCAACAGATACTAAAACATCATGTTCTCTTTTGTTTGGATTTGTTGTTATTTCTTTTTCTTCTTCTATTAATTTATTTGTTTTCTTTCCCTGTGGTGCATACTGTTATACCAATTTATGAGCTACAAATATTCCAAATGATATTTATTGCTCTTTTTTTAGTTTCTGGGTTTATTTTCCCAACAAGTATTTTTGAAATAAATGTTTCAACCGCTAATCTGTCAAGTTTCTTTAAATGTTGATATTCTTTAAATATAGACTGTTCTTCTTTTCGTTGTTCTTTCTTCTTTTCTAAAGAAACTATTTCTTCATTAATTTCATTAACTCGGTTTGTAAAACTTGTTATTTCATTGTTATACTTTTCTTTTAGTATTCCAAACTCAATAGTTGTAATTACTCCATTTGCTCTATCTTCATAGAGTAGGGCAAATCTATCTGTTTGTTCTTTTATTTTCTTATCAAGTATATTCTTTTCTTTTTCTAATGTTGTAACATCTTTTTTATAGTCTGAATTTACTTTATTCTCATAATAACTTTTTTCAAATTTAGTTTGATTATAATATTTATCAATTTGTTTGTTTATTTCTTTTAGTATTATTTCTTCTAGTACATCAATTCTTACAGAAGAATTATTATCGCAACCTGCACCGCAAGTACCTCTTTTCTTCTTACATACTAGATATTCTAGTTTTAGTGGGCTATCTTTTGACCCTCTTCTATAAGATGTTTTTTGAAAGATTTTACCGCAACATTCACAATATACCTTTTGACTAAAAATATGTACCTCGCCACTTTTTGTCGGCTTTGCTCTTGACTGTGTTATTTCATTATTCTTTGTTTTTGCTCTTGCAGAAAACTTATCTCTTACAATTCTTGAAATAACTGGGTCAAGTATTCTTTCGTGGCAACATGCAATAATAGTCTGTTCATTTTTCGGTACTTTTCTTTTCTTTTTGATATTATGCGAAATTGTTTCAGTCCTGTTTTGAATTAAAATACCATCGTAGGTTTCATTTCGTAATATTCTTGCAATTGTATCTGTATTCCAGTATTCTGTTCCATTAGGAACTCTAGCACAAACGAAATTTGACCCTTGTAACTTTTTATACTTGCTTGGCGTTGGTATATTCTTTTCGTTTAAGTATTGGCATATTCTAAAGTATCCTAAACCCTTTGCATGCAACTCGTAAATCGTTTGAACTACTTTTGCAGCAGAAGGGTCGGGGATTAAATGATACATATCGTTTGGGTCTTCTATATAACCATAACATGCAAATGACCCTGTCCATTGTCCTGCTTTATTCTTTCCTTTTAAAGTTGCTTTGACATTTACCGACTGTTCAGCAATTTTATTTTCGTCTACAATAGCAGTAATTTGCCTTTGTAACTTATTTCCTCTGACAGCAGTATCTGAATGGTCTACAATACTTAAAAACCTTATATTCCACTCTAAAAACCTTTTATGCAAGTATTTTTCTATCATTTCAACATCTCTTGCAAACCTTGATTGTGTTTTACAAATATAAACATCAGTATGTCCATTTTCACAGAACTTCAAAGATTTATTCCATTCAGGGCGACTTTCGTCTCCACCTGAGATGTCTTCTTCGTAGAAAATTCCTACAACTTCCATTTGGTAATCTTTACAATATTGTAGTTGCATTAATAATTGATTTAATATACTCTTACTTACACTTATTTTATTACCACTACCATCTTTTCTTTCTAAATCTTCAACCGACAAACGCACATATAGAATAGTTTTCTTACCATATTCTTTTTTATATGCTATCTTATCAGGATTAATTCTTTTGAAACAAGTTAAGTCATTAGTTTTCTTAATCTTTAAAAGGTCTCTAATAAATTCTGTAACATATATCAAATTTTCCTCAATTAATAATTCTTTTATTGCTTTAAATTCTATTGATGTATTATAATCGTCAACACTGGTTGATTTTATATTATAATCTAGTTTTGTATTAGTATAAGAATAAGAAATTTCACCACCTTTAATTTCTTCAATCATAGTAATTAAATTCCTTCTTTCTTTAATTACTATTTGAAGGCTTATATATACCGAAACAGTATATCATAAACTTAATGTTATTTACAGCCCTCAATAGTAATTTTTTCATAAAAAAGAAATAAGGTGGCTAGTTTCTCGTTAAAAATTGTAATTAATTCGTCTTCATTTTTCGCATTAGTTAAAGTTTGATTAATAACAACGAATTCATAATTATTCATATTTACCCCCAATTATTCATAAAAAGTTGTTACTACATAATTATGTTCTGTAATCACAACCCCCTTTCTAAAGCATATGTACAATGGTTTGTACATTATTATTTAAAACAAAAAAGTGTTTTAAATCCGAAATCTAAAACACCAAAAATTTATAATATTAAATGAAAATGTTACCCCCCTTAATTTATACAAAAAAAGTCATTTTAGTTTTTTAACTAAAATGACTTTTGAATTTTATGGATTTTTAAAAACTGTTGTATCTGCCATTACAACAGAAACGGCATCAACAAGTGAACCTATATTTAATTTTTTGCCTTTCATGGATATAGTTAAATTAACACAATTAGTTATATTTATATTAAAATCTATTGGTTTTGATAGGCTTGTGATTACTTTAGAAAATACTTGTTTTCCGTCTACATATATTTTAACTTCTGCACTTACTGTTTCCTTGTAATCACCTTGTTCAATTGCAAATTTACCATTTAATACATCGTATTTTTTGTCTACATTAAATGTAATTTTATTTTCTGTTGTAGTATCTATAGCAAAGAATTCCATTGCGTTATTCCATTCATTACCATAATTATCTTTTACTTTATCTATTTTCCAAATTCCATCTACATTTTGTAAAACGTTTAAATCACAAATATTTACTGGTATCAGAGCAGTGTACTTTGTTATTAAATCATCTATTTGTGTTGTATCAGTAGTTAATTCTTTGTTTTGTGTTAGTTCTGCAATAGCCTCATCATATTTTTTGTTGTTTGCTAAACTTTGGGCGTCAGCGATAACTTGGTCTAGCCTTTGTTGTTTTAAGGTATTTAATTGTGTTGTCATTTCTGTATCATTGCTATTACTATTTAAATAATCTTGTGCTTTTGTTATAGCAGTAGCATAATCTTTTTTGTCTGATAAGTCTTGTATTTCTGCCATTACTCCATCTTTATATGAATTGTTGGCTTGTGTTATCAAGTCTTGTACTTTTGCGTAGTTGTTACTGTCAGCTTCCATTACCTTATAAAATTCAGTAATTGCCTCTGTATAATTACCAGCAGTCATATCAGCTTGACCATTCGCAAAAGCTGTTTTAGAAGCTGAAATTATAGATAATTGATTTAAAGCATTATCAATATTACTAGGTGGTGGTGTTAAGTCTGCAAGTTGTTTTAGTTCTGTTTTTGTGTCATCATAGCTTTTGTTATCATTAATATAATCAGACAATAGTTGGTCTAAATAGGTATTCACTTTATCATTAGTTGATGTTTCCTTATCCGTTTTGCCTTTAATTGATTTACTGTAATAGTCATTTGCTTGTGCATACTGTTTGTCAGTTATGTACTTCATATAATTACTTGGTGTATTAAGTAGTGTTAGCTGTAAAACTATAACTGCACCAATAACAATTACTAATACAGGAATACTTATTCCTAAAATTAAGAATAATTTATTTTTTCCGTTTTTTCTTCTCTTTTTCGTCCATTAAAATTTCCCCCCATTATTTTACATTATAATAAGCATGACTTAATCCAAGATTTTCAAAACCTGATGTCTGAAACTCTAAAGTATTATTCGTTGTATCTAATTCAAATAATATGTGTGTATCATTATCAATTAGTTCAGCGGTGTCATTATTTGTAATCTTTGCTACTCCCTCGAATGTTTCTGCCTGCTTATTATACTTAGTAGTGATTACAAAATTTAAAGTATCTTTTGTTACTTTCGTAATTTGAATAACTGAATTATATGTATCACTTCCTGTTGTATTTACCCATGACTGCACTTTAAAATCATAATTAACTTTATCTGCCTTATATCTAATACCTGCAATTACTACAACTACTATTAAAATTAATACACTTAATATAACTATAATTTTTCTTGTCATTTTTATTTCCCCCCATTCTTTATATAATTATCTACGTTTTTGGCTGTAGATAAGCCTTTTACTGCCTTTGTTATATATACTGGTGTAGCAAATATTCCTATTATATATGCTAAAACAAGTTTAATAACAAAATAAATAAGCCACCCGAATTACTGGCATAAATAAAAATAATTTCGGTGTGACTTTTGTTAATACTCTCCAGCCGAAAGGAACACAGGCAGTCAAAATACTAAATACTATTAATCCCCCTGCTGGAAGTCCCATAACAATACTTATGACAAGTCCAATAACAAAAGCAACAACAGCCATGACAATAGTTTTTGTAAAAGTTCCTTTATCATAGTTGTTTCTTGCACTTGCACAGTCATCACATATTATCAAGTTTACTGCCTGATATTTTTCTGCACATTCCTTGCAAAGTCCTTTCCCACAGTCGCTACATTGTGCAACTGCTTCTTTTTCTTCATGATTATAACAATTCATAAAATTAATCCCCCTTTAAAATTTTTATATTTTGCATTATATAACAAATATAACCATAATGCAACCATTATAATTATATTTTTGAACTAACTATTATGATACTATACTTTACGGGGTGTTTAATGATGTTTCAAGTTAATAAAATAGAGAAAATTAATAAAAACAAAGCTAATGTTTCATTAACTGTCAGATTTCCTGAAGATGTATATAATTCTTATAAAAAATTATCAGAAGAAAGTAATCAAAGTTTCAACAGTATTATTATTTCAGCATTAAGATACTCACTAGACAATATGAAAAAATAATCAATATTTATAAAAAACATAAAAGTGATATTCTACACAAAACTGAATATCACTTTTATTTCTTCTCTGACAACTCCATCGGCTAACCCTCAAAACTCCTTCTACTCTTACTCTCACTCGTTCTCTCTTCTTCCTTCTCTACCTAACCCGCCAACCAAACACACATATATATATAATATATATCAAGAAGAGATAGAGTGGTCACGGGTAATTTTTAATAGCCGTGACCACTCTATCTCTTCTGTAAGCCTTGTGTTTGTTGGTGGGTGTAAATTTATTTGAATATTTTTTAGTGGCGTATTTAATTGGTACAGTTTAGTGACATATATAAAAAAGAATGATATTAATATTTCCACCATCCTTTTAATATTTTTAAATCTATACATTAATATTATTTCTTTTTAAATTTTTAAGCCATTTCATTCATTTTTACAACCTCCTTTTCATTATATACTTATTACTCTTATTGTAGCACATTTTATTTTTTTGTTACAGTACTTTTATCTTGTTGTATTTTATTTTTCATATCATCATTAAAATTAAATTTAATTTTATACATAAAATCCCTTTTTGGCTTACGAATTTCCCACGTGTAAAATGCTATATCTTTTTCATCTTGTATATCCAGTATTATTTCTTTTTCATCAATTTTTTTCCCTTTGTCATTTAAAGTTATACAAGTTATTATATTCCCTATTTCGGATTTATCCAAATACTTTCTTGGTACTTTTACAGAAAAATATAGGCATTCTTTAATTTTGGTATCATCAATAGTGCACGAATAGTAATCAAAGTCTAGCTCTTTATTAATAGTACTATTTGCTACTATTGGATATATGTTATTTTTTTTAAACATAATTTTATTTAAAAATTGCATGCTTATACGATTATTTATTTGGATACCATCAACTATTTTTTTTATAGGCACAGGTATTGGTACCAAATTAGAATTAGGGAAGAAAAAACTATCAGTACAATCATCTTTGTTATAGCTACCACCAACATAAAAATTATTTATATTATCATTAAGAGCTTTTACGATTGATACCCTAGTTGCTATACTCGCTCCTCCTATATATTCATTTATCAACCATTGATTAAGTATAATATACCCTCCGAGGGTTAGTGAATTTTACTCTATTTTTTAGTATGTCTTGTGGATTTAAATTTATATTAAAGTTTATATTAAACATTTTTTACTCCTATCATTTTGAAGGTTTTATTCATTACAATTACAACATATATATCTTTCTCATTATTAATTATTATACTTTTGTAGTATAACATATGTAGTATAACATAATTTTTGCGTAATGTAAATACATTTATGTAAATTATGAGTTTTGCTCATGACTTAAAAAATACAAAAACAAAAAACATCACAAGTAGAATACTTGCAACGTTTCTTGACCTATTTATTTCGTATTGTAGCATATTATAACAGGCTTTTGTTTGCTGTCAATAAGGTAAAAATGTCGGTTAAAATATTGTTAAAAATGTTGTATCATTTTGCTTTTATCCCTTATAAACATTGGATTTACTGCTTTTAATATTATACTTCATATTGACCTATTGACATATAGGCACATTTTTTTATTGAGAAAATAGTATTATAAACCTTCAATAGTAACTTAATATTTAACCTGTTATAACTGTATCCTCCATGTGCTGAAACCACTGCAACTACTTTTTTCCCATTTTCATATTCTCTTATAATATGTTCTGATACTTTATACAGCATTTGTGTATTGGCAACTGATGTGCCTCCAAATTTTTGTACTATTATGTTCATATATGCCTCCTAAATATATTATATTGTTTTGTATATAATATATTTAGATTTGGCATTTTATGTTAATGATTGTATCATAACGTGTTCTTCTCCATATCATATGAATATGTTAATATATCATTTTTTTATTATAAATAGCCACCGTGGGCTAAATGGACTATTTGGGTCAAAAGGATTAAACATATTAAAAAGATCCTCGTATGTTTGCACTGTAATCGTACATGTTTTTGTTGTTACCACACCAGCGTTATTCGTAATAGTTACCGTCATTGTGGCTGTTCCCACTGCTATACCCGTTACTTCGCCCGTCGCACTGTCTATTGTTGCAACTCCTGTGTTACTGCTTGAAAAGCTAATCGTTTTTGCTGTCCCTGTATATGTTAGTACTGGAGTGCTTTTAAGTCCTACCATTATGGTTAAATCATTATATGCAGTTATGTTTATATTATTTGACTCCGTTATAATTGATTTTGATACATTCACGTTTTCTGCTTGGTCTTTCACCCATACATAGTATGTTGTATTTTGTGCCAAGCCTGTTACTGTTACACTTTCTAATGATGTTGTTGGTTCAACACTTGTCCATCCGCTTATTGGTGCTATATTTGATGTTGTTATTTGATATCCATTTATTCCTGAACCTACGTCTGTTGCATTAAATGTTAAACTATTAGTTGTTGCTGTTATTATTCCTACAACTGGTGCTGTTTTATCTATGCTTGTTATATTTCCTGTTACATAATTTCCAGTATTTGTTCCGTCTGTTAATCTTGCATATATTATGCCATTCGTTGTATATGTTATCCCTGTTGTATAATTTGACCAGTCGCTTCCGTTTGTGCTGTATTGTAGGGTATATCCCGTCACAGTCGTACTTATTGTTACTGTTACATCCTCATTTGTCCATATGTTTGGAATATATGTAAATTCTAGGTTTTGTTGAGTTAAATCTGGTACAGATACTGTCGGTGGAGAAGGTGGTGTTGGTGTTGATGATTCGTCGACATTTTTTTCGCCTACACTATTTAACATGGTTATCATGTCACTTATTGAACCTTCTTCATTATTAACTGAATTATTATATGCACTCACTGCTTGCATTGTCTTATCAATTAATCCAGTATTAATTATACTACGTATTGCCACTCCTGCTAATATTAGCATTACAATCACGGTAATAATTAATGCTATTAATGTTATTCCATTTTCTTTGTTTTTTCTTATGTTCATACCACAATTCCCCCTAATTTCATTTTATTATATTTACATCACTTTAATAATGTATCTTTTTTAAGAAGTTGTATTGCCTCACTTATGTTAAGTTCTTTCTGCTCTCCTGTTGAAAGGTTTTTTAGAGAAACGGTACCATTTTTAACCTCATCTTCTCCAATAATAGCAACAAAAGGTATTTGCAACCTATCTGCATATTTAAACTTTGTGCCTATTTTTTTGTTACCACTATACACTTCTGTGTTAATTCCTTCATTTCTAAAGGAATTTGCAATTGGTAAACATGGAGCAATATCGTTTGAAGCAGATATGACTAACACATCAGATATAGATGTTTTTTCTGCTTTAATAGACTTTAGCTCATTGAGTTGATAGAATAATCTTGTTAGTCCTATTGAAATGCCAACTCCAGGTAACGGTTTATTCGTGTAATATTCTGCAAGATTATCATATCGACCTCCAGAACATACACTGCCGATTTGCTTGTAATCGTTAAGGATTGTTTCATACACGGTTCCTGTATAATAATCTAACCCTCTTGCAATTGTTAAATCTACCATAAAATTGCTTTCAGGTACTCCAAATAATTTAATATATGTAACTATTTCTTCAAGTTCCTTTACACCTTCTAAAAACAAGTCATCACTTATCCCTAGCTCTTTTAATGAATTGATTTTTTCAGAATTTGTGCCAATTATAGATATAAATTCTATAATTTTATATACAGAATTTTCTGATAACCCAATTTCTATAAGGAGTTGGGTTACAACTTCTTTCCCAACTTTGTCCAGCTTATCAATAATTCTCATAATCTCTGGCGATAATTCAACAAGATTCAAACTTTTGAAAAATCCATTAAGAATTTTTCTGTTGTTTATGCGGATGGTAAAATCATCAAAGCCTAATTCTCTAAAAGTAGTATAAATTATGCTAGGAATTTCAGCATCATTTACGATGCTAAGTTCTCCATCCCCAATGATGTCTATATCAGCTTGATAAAATTCTCTAAATCTACCTTTTTGCGGGCTTTCTCCTCTATAAACTTTACCTATTTGGTATCGTCTAAACGGAAATTGTAACTTGCCATAATTTTGAGCAACATATTTTGCCAATGGCACGGTTAAATCAAACCTCATTGACATGTCTGTATTTCCTTTTTTAAAACGATAGATTTGTGTTTCTGTTTCGCCTCCTGCTTTTGCAAGCAAAACTTCTGATAGTTCCAGAATAGGCGTATCCAACGGTAAAAATCCAAATCTTTCATAAGAACTCCTGATTTTATCTGCCATTTGATTGAACAAAATCTGTTCACTTGGTTGTAATTCCATAAAACCTGCTAAAGTTCTTGGTTCTACTTTTAATTCTGTTTTCATTTGAGCCTCCTTAGATGTTTATGTGGGAGTAAAATATTACGTTTAATAACAACTGCTAGTTATAATATTTTACTATACTTTATCACTTTTTGCAATAGCAAATGAATGGCGTCTTACTTTCTCTATGACCACATTGGTTTGCACAATTTTTTATTAGTTGAATTTGGTTGAAAATGGTTGAATTTAGTTGAATTTAGTTGAACTTAGTTGAATTTAGTTGAATTTGGTTGAGTTTGGTATAGAAAAAAACTTGCATTTACATAATAATTATGGTATAATCATTATGTAAATTATATATTTGAAAGGAGCCACTATAATGCACACTGCAACTAAGTTAACTAGTATATCAACTGAAAAGAACTTTTCAAAAGATAAATTATCATATTTTATGTCTGTAGTCACTATATTATTTTTAGCATGTATGATTGTAATATTTTCGGCTTTGAACTTTAGTCAAATAATGGAAATAGTAAAAGGAAAGGCCAATGCCGCTACTATAGTGTATTCTGGACAAGCTCAAGTAGCACCAAATCCAGAACCATTAACTATAAATTTTTAATAACGAAAAAACAAAAAGAGTGTCCTAGAATACAAAATTTCGGGCTGTCGAGGACGCCAGCCCCTACACAAATGTAGGGGTCGACGTCCTCGGCGACCCGAAAACAATAATTCTAGGACACCCTCTTTATTTTTATCTCTTACTAAATTACAAAATATTGATTTATCAGTGTTTTAAAGGCTTTATGTGACATACTGGTGTAATATACCTAAAGCCCTATAAGAATTTATAGGAGTATTAATTAAAAAATAAAAAAGCTGGAACAAAGTTATACTAAATTATTTCTAGTAAAAAAATCATATTTGAAAATAAGATTTAAAAGCAGAAATTTTAATTATTCTTGTTTTTATTTATAAATTAGAACTATTTTTTCAAGAAAAAATGTGCATGCTTGTCAAGAGGGTAATGTGCTATGTAATATCAAAAATGAAAAACCCTGTATTTACTGGGGATAGAAAAATAATTATAGAACATTTTAGGCACTTTTTTGGTACTTTTTTTGTCCTTGACATGGGACATTTGTGTGTTAGAATATGTTAAGCTAGGAAATGAATGTCGATATTTATAATATCCTAGTAAAGAACAGTGATAGTGTATTTCACTGTTCTTTTTAATTTAGCAGAAAGGGGGAATGAAATAAAATCAAGATTACATATGTGAATAATTAAAAAATATAAGAAGATCAGAAATCTTCTTATATTTATTTTTATTTAAAATTACTTAAACGCTCAATCTCAAAATCATTATTTTTATCATAACAATATAAATCGAAACCTATTCCAGCATTAATTGAAGAAATAAAAGATATAATATCATTGGGTATCCCATTTAAAGGTCTATTCCCTGTTTTTAAATGAATAATTACTGTAAAATATGGAGTTAACTCTAAATCATTACATAAAGTTTTTATAATATCTTTTTTATCTTTTAAAGAATTTATAATTTTTATAAACGGAATGGAAATGTCTTGACATTTTTCTTCTCTAATAGTTAAAACCCATTCGGTCATAGCAATTCCGGCTTCAATACTCGACTGTGGAAACTCATTTTTCCGTCTTGTTTTTGTCGGAACTATTCCTATTCTATTTGTAACCTCATCAATATTGAAATCTTTTTTATCTATATTATTTAGACAAAATGATACTGAAATAATTGGAATAAAAATTTCTATTTTCTCACCTTCTTCCAAATTCTTCTGTCGCTTGTTTAATGCTTGGATTATCTTTTTTAACTAACCATAATCGGTTATCATTTGTATCAATTGCGACATCCCAAAAACTAACATCGCTCTTACCTACATAATAACCTTTGAATTCTTCGACGCTAGAATATCCAAGTTGTTCAACAATTATTTTTCTAGCTATATTGTTATTACCAAGAATATCTAATCCGCATTTCTAGTTCCTCCTTTTATTTTTGTTACATTATATATTTTTAAAAAATAAAAATCAACAGTATTCGATAAAAAACACAAGTTTTTTTACTGTCACTAGCATATACACCTTAAGTATGCCACACAAAAAATATATGTCCAGCCTGTACCCGCCAAGCAAATACAGGGATACACTTCATGTTAGGGTGGTCTCGGCTAGCTTATTTCTACCCGAGACCACCCTAACACAACGTGAGTAATAATAGTATTACCAGTACATATATATGTAGTGTGTGAGTAGCTTGGCGGGTGCAGGTGTGTGAGTGAGAGAGTGTGTGGTTGGGTTAGGTTGGTTAGTGGGGCTTCGGAGTTGAGGCAAGGCTTTGGAGATGTAAGCTGTTCTTTGGAGTTTTGAAGTATTCCGCTGGAGCAGTGAATAGTATATCAAAGGGGGGATTTATGGAATTATCAGCTAGAGATTATAAAATTTTGGGAAATTTAGGAAAGTGGCATTTTTTAATTGCCAGTCATATAGAATTTTTGGCAGGTTTTCCGTCCAGCAGGACAATGTACAGGAGATTGAAAGTTTTAATTAAAGAAAAGTTGATAGAAAAGCAGAAGATATTGTATGGTGTGCCAAGCCTTTATACTCTCGCCCATAAAGGACTTATTCTACTTTCTTTAAATAAAAGAAAAGACAAAATAAGAATAGAGTTATTGAAACATAATATACATGTTATAGATACACTTATTTATCTTATGAAAAATAAGGTTATAACCGATTTAGAGAGTGTAAAAAGTGAAAAAGAATTAAATCGAAAAAATGGCTTTTCTAAAAGAACCCATCAGCCCGACTTTGTTTTCTTTAAAGATAATAAAACATATTGTGTGGAAGTTGAACTTTCTTTAAAGTCGACGGAAACATTAGAAAAGAATTTGAAAGATAATTTTTTAAAATATGATAATCAAATATGGGTAGTCGAGAAAAGAAACAACAAAATTGAAAGAAATATTAAATCGTTAATGAATAAGTATTCAGATATAAATATTTTATGTTTGGAGGAATTTTTAATATAGAAGAATTTATAGGTAAATTATTTAATCTAAACCCTGCTTTATTAATGATGATAGCAGTTGTAATAACTTGCTTTTTCTTGATAATAATTAAAATTATTCAAGAGACTAGAACAGAGAAAATATATAACTTTGATGAAGATATAAGAATGAAGAAAGAAAATAAAGAAAATAAGAAAAATCGTGATTTTCAAGCAGAAAACAAATCTGTTTTTCTAGGTACAAGTGCTGGAAAAAAGAAATTATATTTAAAAGAAAATGTCAAAAATGTGTATGTCTGCGGAACGACAGGAAGCGGTAAAACGGTGGCACTGTCAAACTTTATTGATTATTCTGTAGCTCGCAATATTCCTTTACTCATTATTGATGGCAAAGGCGACACCGACTATGGCTCCCTCTTGGATATAGTAAATAAATTAAAGGGCGATAAAAAGCTGTATGTCATTGATTTAAACAATCCTTCTTCCTCTGATAAATATAATCCCTTTGGCAATACCAGTTATACAATAGTTAAGGATATGCTTATTAATATGACCGACTGGAGCGAAGAGCATTACAAAACCAATACGGAAAGATACCTGCAAAGATTAGTAGAGTTATTGGATAAAAACGCAATTACCCTATCTTTTAAAACTATTGTTGAAAATATGAGTATAGATAAATTTCAAATATTAAGTACAAATTTATTGAAACAAGAAATAATTACAAAAGACGAGCATATACATAATTTAGAGTTTATTAATAAGGACATCGAAAAAATAATTATCGGAGCCAGTGCGAGATTTGCTACTATTCTCGAAAGTGAGCTGGGAGTTATATTTGAAGAAACAGGAATAGATATTTACACTGCCTTAAGGGAAAATGCCATTATCTTATTTATTTTAAATCCATTAATCTATCCCGAATTAAGCCAGCTGGTCGGCAGATTAATAACGATAGACAGTAAAAAAGCAGTTTCTAATCTTTTCAAGAACAAAGTCGAACGAGGCTTTTTTATTTTCGATGAAATCAATGTTTATTCCAGTCCAACTCTCTTAGATTTAGTAAATAAATCCAGGAGTGCGAATATAACCTGTATCTTAGCCAGTCAAAGTTTATCCGACTTAGAAGCCAAAGGCGGAGAATATTTTAAAGAACAAATTATTGAAAATTGCAACTGTTATGTAGTAATGCGACAGAATAGTGCGAAAAATGCAGAACAATGGGCGGATATTATCGGGACGAAAAATTCTTTTTCAGTCACCTATCAAATCGAAGACAATCTTTTGGGCGGAGCTGATACAGGCAAAGGAAGTGTCCGAAAAACCAGAGAATACATCTACCACCCTGACGAGATTAAGTCGCTCCCTGTGGGAATGGGCTTTTTAATAAATAAGGATAGTAATTCCAAAACCAAAATCATTATCAATAAACCATTTTAATTTTTATGAAAGGAATTAAGAAAATATGAAGAATATGAAAATACATATCAGCAAAGGGAATATCATTTTTATAGGGATAATTATTTTAGTTTATTTATTATTAGACTATTTAATATGGAGCGGTAGCGGTTACGTTGTTAATATGATAATTTTTCAAATTATATTTATTGCTATTGCTATTTCACCAGTCGGCGAAGGTATTCTTAGGTTTTTATTTGGGGTAAAATCTTTAAAAACCAGTAAGGATAAAGAATTTCTAATGCCATTATTTGAGAGTGTTTACGAAAGTGTCAAAGAAAAAGAAAATTATTCCAGTGAAAATATAAAGTTATACATCGACGAAAGCATGCACGTTAATGCCTATGCGATGGGAAGAAGAACTATTGCCATAACAAGAGGAGCTGTTGAAACCTTATCAGCGGAAGAAATAAAGGGTGTCTTCGCTCACGAATTCGGTCATATTGTCCGTCGGCGATACCTTAGTTCAGTTAGTCTTAATAGTTGGTAACATTTTTGTATTATCCATATTTGCTATTCTTAAATTTCTTGGAGTTAACAGCTATAAGACCGACAGTTATTTTGGTTTTGATGAAAACAAAGAAGGAAAACAATTTGTCTTTAATCTTTTACGAAAGTGTTTATTAATAATCGTAGGCTTAATAGATTTAATTTTAATGATTAAATCGAGGAAAGACGAATATAAAGCTGACAATTTCGCATTAGAAAATGGATACGGCAGTGAACTGGTAGAAGTATTATACACGTTTAAAAAATTAGATTTAGGATATAAACCTACTTTAATGGAACGATTAAAAAGTTCACACCCGCACCTTGACAAAAGAATTGCTAGATTAGAACAGAGGTTAGAAACTGAAACCGCATAAAATATTAAAAATTAATATTTTCTAACGCTTTGTTTTGCATATCAGCAAACAGAGTATTTATTTGTGTTGCAGTTATCACATTAGTAGTTGCAGATTTTTTTATTGTTAATGTCTTATATAACCCAGTTTTAAATTCTTCTGCTTCTTTTTGATAATCTTTAAAGCTGATTTTATTATTTTCCAATTGATATGATTTTACTTGCAAAAATAAATTTATACTCATTGTACTTAATTTATCAATAAAATCTTTATTCAAATCAGCATTCTTATCTGTGCTATATAGAAAATCGTAGTAGGTATCCACGCAGACAATAAAATCCTCTATGTCACTATAATATGGCTTGCATAAATTTATAAAAGTATAAATGTTTTCGTTAAGTGCGTCTGTTATCTCTTTTATTCCTACTTCTTCTATTAATGGCTGAAATAAAAATCTTTCATTTATATAGCCGTTATCATCATAATTTCCGCAATAGGAATTTTCTAAACTTGTTAGCATTTCATAAACAGAACGACCGTAATCAGAATTATAATCAGCAAATTTAATGTTGATAGTATAATTATCTACTTTAGTGTCTATTCTATATTTAGAATGAGTAAGCTCATGTCTTATGGCGATTTTTAATTTTTCCTCATCTAAAGTGGCGGAATACTTTATAGTACATGTACTAGGAGTGAATAAAGCAGAAAAATTAGACGGAAAACTTTCTGAATATTCGGTTTCTTTTTCAAACTTTATTTTTTTTAAATTTTGATAAAAAATCCACCAGTTTTGGTTAGGGTAGACTTTATTATTATCTTTAACAAATTCATTAAGCAAAGATTTAATTTCGCTCGAATTTTCGCTTTCTTTGATTAACTGATACACATCATTTATGCTAATGCTTTGAGTATCAAAAACAGAATTTAATTCTTCTATAGAATTAATATAATAACTCTTTTGAGGAATGGAACTTGTTGTAATTCCAATAGTTGTAAATATCTTTTCCCAGTTAAAACCTACAACAACAGCAGTCGCAAATATAATAAAAGAAATTATTATGGCTACTACTGCTTTTAATATTTTACGAAGACTGTTACTTTTCACAACTACTCCTTGCTTTTAAGGGGGCAAATACGACAAGTTATGTCGTATTGAAAATTATAACACGTCATAATATGTCGTGTCAATAGATGAAGAAAAATGACATAATATGTCGTAGGGAGTGATATAAAAATGTTTAAAGAATATAGAATAAAAAAAGGCTATACACAAGAAAAAGTAGCGGAAGCATTGGGAATATCAACAAGACACTATCAAAGATTAGAAGAAGAGCCAAAACGCTTGCCAAGCTTTGAATTATTTAAAAAAATAGTTAAAGTGTTAGAAATAGAAGATAAAGACATAGTAAAATACATAAAAAATAAATAATTTATAAATTAAAATTATTGCCTTAATAAGGCTTATTAAAGTTGGTAGTCAGACTTTGAAAGGAATGATTAATAAAATTTAACATTTTGTACTAAAAACTTTTTTAAAAAATAAAATTTAAGTGTAACGAATTGTTGCACTTTTTTGTTTTGCAATAAAAGTATTTAACTTTTATTGCTAGAGGGGGTATAAATATAAATACCAATATCGAAAATAATACACTAGACAAAAGTACAAATTTACAACTTTTGAATAATTTATTTAATAATAAAAAGATAGATAAGGAAACATATTATAAGCTTCTAGGCAGTGATAGTATACAAGAGCCAACAGAAGAAATAAATACAAAAGCTATTAAAAATTTAACCATTAAAGAAACTGCAAAGCTAATGGGAAAAAGTGAACAATTTGTCAGAATTGGATTACAAAGAGGACTATTACCCATAGGAACTGCCGTTCAGTTAAGTAGCAGATTTACATATCACATTTCCCCAAAATTACTTGAAGAATATTTAGGGGTAAAAGCTTGCAAAAATAATATTGGTTATAGTAGAATGGACAAAGTATAACTTTGTTTGGGCAGAATGGAAGGTGAAAATTGAGATTTCCAAACGGTTACGGTTCAATTTCTAAATTAAAAGATAAACCAAGAAGAAGACCATTTAGAGTAAGAATAACCAAAGGGTTTGATGATGATGGAAAACAAACATTTATCAACCTAGGTTATTTCTCAAATCAAGAAGAGGCTATACAAGCATTACAAGAATATAATTCTAGTCCTTATGATATTTCTAAAAATCAGATAACTTTTTCAGAAGTTTTTAATAAATGGTCAATAAGCCACTTTAAAAATGTCAGTGATAGTGCTATTACAAATTATAAAAATGCTTTTAACAGATATTGCCATTCTTTATACAAATTAAGAATGAAAGATATTAGATTAACTCATTTACAGGCAGTTATAGATAACTGCGGAATGGCACACCCGACAAGAGCAATGATAAAAACATTATTTAATGTCCTTTTTAAATTTTCAATGAAAAATGATATTGTAGAAAAAGACTATGCAACATATGTAGATGTCGGTCACAGAGAAGGAAAGGTAAACAGAAAACCATTTACAACAGAAGAAATACAAACACTATGGGATAATGTTGATAAACTTAGTTTTGTGGATACAATTTTAATAATGATTTATACATCTATGAGAGTTGGCGAGTTGCTAGATATTAAAATTGAAAATGTCCATTTAGACGAAAGATATATGATAGGTGGTTTAAAAACAAAAGCAGGTATAAATAGAATTATACCGATAAACAAAAAGATAGAGCCATTCATTCGTAAGTATTATGAACAGAATAAAGACTGTAAATATCTAATAACAAATGCTTTTGATAGGCAAATGCAATATTCTAATTACCGCAGAGAAAAGTTTGACAATATTATGGAAAAATTAAGAATGGAACATTGCCCACACGATTGCAGACATACAGGAATTAGTTTGTTAAATTCAGCGAATGCTAACCCATTATGTATAAAAAGAATAGTAGGACATTCTTCACAGGATATTACAGAAGATGTTTATACACACAAGAGTATTGATGAATTAATTGCTACAATAGACCTTATATAAAAGTGGGACATATGGGTGACATACGGGTGACATATTAGTAAAAATTCATAGAAATTTATAGGTATATAAATGACAGAAAGAAAAAAAGAAAAGCCCAACGCTATCAGCGTTTGTAGCCTTTCTATAAGACTTTTGGTTAATACCCAAAAATGTCTTGTAACTATCTCTTACTGAATTGTGGTGCTTTTCTTGCTTTCTTTAAACCATATTTCTTTCTTTCCTTTTGTCTTGAATCTCTTGTTAAATATCCATTTTGTTTTAAAGATAACCTATATTCGCTATTTGCTTGTAGTAAAGCTCTTGCAATACCATGTCTTATAGCTCCTGCTTGACCAGTATATCCACCACCTATTACTTTAACTATAACATCATATTTGTCTAATGTATTCGTTAATACTAATGGTTGCTTTACTATAACTTTTAATGTTTCTAATCCAAAAAAGTCATCTATTTTTTTACCATTTATAGTAATATCGCCTTTACCATCAACAAGTCTAACCCTTGCTATAGCTTTTTTTCTTCTACCTGTACCACAAAATACTATTTTTTCTGTTTTTGTCTTAGCCATTATTTTACCTCCCATATTTCTGGTTTTTGTGCTTGATTTTCATGATTTTCGCCTATATATACTCTTAATTTTGTTAGCATTTGTCTTCCTAATTTTGTTTTTGGAAGCATTCCCTTAATTGCAATAGTCATCACCTTTTGTGGTTTAGTCTCCATCATCACTCTAGCAGTGGTTTCTTTAACTCCTCCTACATAACCTGAATGAGTTCTATATATTTTCTTGTCTAGCTTTTTTCCTGTAAAAACTACTTTTTCACAATTAATTATTATAACATGATCACCTGTATCTAAATTAGGGGTAAATGTTGGTTTGTGTTTTCCTCTTAATAATTTGGCTGCTTCTGTAGCTACCCTTCCAAGGGGTTTTCCGCTAGCATCAATTATATACCATTTTCTTACAATGTCACCTGCTTTAGCACTATATGTTGTATTATTCATTTTTATATTTCCTCCATCTATTGAATGTTGGTTATGTATAATTTCTAAATAAACAACCGGGGAGAAGTTTATTTTTTCTATTTTCACATAACACCATAACATTTTAATATAAATTTGTGAAATTGTCAATATAAAAGTGAATTTTTTCGCTACTATTAGTTTCTGTCACAACCAAAACCATTTGAAAAAAATAATAAAAATAATACTATTAATAACATTCCGTTATCACCAAAAAGTCCACCTAATGGTCCGCAGCTATTTCCACTGCAACCTCTTAAACCTTTCAAATCTTCACCCATACTAGCACCTCCTTAAGTATTAGCATATTATAATATACTAATATTGTTTATAAGATATCTTATGCTATATATAAAAATTATGTTACTAAAATTTTTCTAATATTAACACATTGCTATATATCGTAATATATTAAGTAATAAATAAGGAGCAATAAATATGGATGAATATAAAAAATATGAAAAAAAAGCTGAAGTATTGAAGGCTTTGGCTCATCCAATTAGATTATGTATTGCAAAAGGATTAATTGAAAACAAGTGTAATGTTAACAATATGCAGGAATGTTTAGGTGCAGGTCAATCTAACATATCTCAACATTTATCAAAATTGAAAGCTGCAAGAATTGTGAAATCTAAAAAAATTGGAGCAGAAGTTTATTACTATATTGATGATGATGAAATAATAAATTTAATTAAAACAATTTAAAATATCCCTGTTGCAAGCATTTAGCATGCTCACAATAGGGATAAAATTTTAGAAATGGAAGTTATTAGGGGTTCGACAATACAGCATTGTACTTTTGAGAAATTTCATCGTATTTCTTTAACTCCTCCTGTAGCATATGCTGATTCGCCTTCAACTTTCCCCATAGCACACTGTATCTGTACTCGTTTTCAGAGACACTATATGCCTCTAATAACCCATAATACCCCTTTAGTTGAATATCCAATTCATCACTTTGTTTTTTGATATCTTGAATATCTTCCGTTGAAACTGAAGATATCAATTTACCAAGTGCCTCCTTTAGCTCAGCGGCCGAATCGTGATTCTTTCCGCTCAATTCTTTATTGGATGAAAACCACTTTCGCTCGATAGATCCTTGAGTTAATTGTATAAGGTTATTCACCAACTCACACCGTTGATTCACGATTTCAACAATTTTCTTCTGTTGCTCGCCCATTTTATGCAACTGTACCAATGGATTGTTAATGGCAGGTTCCCACCTATATACTACAATCCCAAGCAACACGAATGCAATAGCTAATGGTATAATAAGTCCTGGCATTCGAAACGCTTCTTTAATGAATAACTTCATAAAATCTCCTTTGGTATGAAATTAATATTTGCCAAACACACTCACAAGAATCGCTGGTCCTCCTCTTTCTAAAATTTACTGTTAGGAAATGAGGGGTATGCACTGCACATCGTATATAACCACTGGTCACCCCTACATATCTTCCTATATAAAATAAAAACTCACTGTTTATAATTTTATCATAAATTACACGATTTTTCAAGGATTTTAAGATTAAGATTAAGATTAGGGTTATTTCATCGATTGTTACAAAATTGTAGTATTTCATAAAACAACAGAACTGTAGGGGCGAGCATTGCTCGTCCGAGATTAATCAAATTTAATATGCAATATGTACAAAAAATAGAATATCTTTATTGAGAGTTATCCCAGAATCAAAGATTATTTTATGAGTACATAGTAAGGAATGAAAAAAATATTATCTTATAAAGCAATATATAATTGACAATGTTATTAATTGGGAACAAAATCGATATTATATATAATCGGACGAGCAATGCTCGCCCCTACAGTTCTGTTATTTTATGAAATATTACAATTTGGTAGTATTTCATAAAATTACCCTGGATTAAGATATTGCTTCTTTAAATATCATTTTTTTCAAAACCTTCTTCACCACCCATATAATAAATATTGCCACCGCTGAAACTACAACTGCAGTTGCATAAAGCTCAATTCGTAAAGGAATTAAATTAAAGAACTTTGAAATTCCACCTACAAAAATACCTACATTAAATAAAATAAACACACCTACAATCACACATTTTCTATATAAAGTTAAAGGTTTACTTATATCTAGCAGTGTCCACATTTGTATCATACCCATAATAATTATAATAATCGTTGCAGCCTCTGTATCTGTGATACTTGTTACTCCAAATACTGTTAGAACTGTATATATATATTCTCTAAACTGTGCTACGCAAAAAATAAGTATAGCAATCATTGCTCCGCTTGGAATAGAATTATATGCAATTTTCTTTAAAAACGAACCTTTTACTTTTTCATAATTTGGTTCTAACGCAAGTAAAAAGCTAGGTATTCCTACTGCTGTAATAGATACAACCGCCATTTGTATTGGCAAATACGGATATGGCATTTTTGCTATTGAAGAAGCTAGTGAAAGTAATAATGAATATGTAGTCTTTACTATAAATAAACTAGCAACACGACTAATATTATTAATAACCCTACGTCCTTGCTTTACTATTTCTGGCAATGATGAAAATTTCGAATCTAATAATACAAATTTTGAAACAGCCTTTGTTGCATCACTACCTGATCCCATAGCAATTCCACAATCTGAACGTTTTAATGCTAAAATATCATTTATTCCATCCCCTGTCATAGCAACAATATGACCATTTTTTTGCAATGCTTTTATTATTTGTTGCTTTTGTTCTGGAGAAGTACGACCAAATGCAACTGTCTTTTCTACCATTTCTTCTATATTATCGATTATGTCTGGCAATTTACTTGCATCTACTATTTCCCCATTTAGTCCAATAGATTTTGCTATATTTCTGATGGTTTCTACATTGTCTCCAGAAATAATTTTAATAGTTACTTTTTCATTCTTAAATGAATTTATAATTTCTATTGCATCATCTCTAATTTTATCTTCTAGCACAATTAATGCTTGGGTTTTTAGGTTATTGGGTAATGGCAAATTGTTAGAACCGCTAGCAGAATTTCCGTACGTAGCCACTCGGGTCGTCGGGGACGCCGACCCCTACGGATAATAATGCCAATACCCTGTATCCATTCTTTGCTATGCTGTTCGCCTGTTCTCTTATTTCTTTTTCGCTTTCTGGAATAATTACATCTGGTGCACCTAACACCCATGTGCCTTCTTCTTCAAATTCCATTGCTTGCCATTTAGTTTTTGATGAAAATAAAATTGTATTTTTTATTTTCCAATCCATACTGTTTTCATATTTTTCTTTTATTGCTTTTGAAGTAACATTTTGTTCTTTTTCATACTTCGCAATAGTAGCTAACACTGTATTTATATATGCCTCGTTTTCATTAAAATAAATAGTTTCTGTTACTTTTAAATCACCTTCTGTTAAGGTTCCTGTTTTATCTAAACATAAGGTATCCACACGAGCTAAAGTTTCAATACTAGATAGTTCTTGAGTTAACGTATTAAGCCTTCCAAGGTTTACAACTCCAACTGCAAATGCAACTGAAGTTAGTAAAACCAATCCTTCTGGAATCATTCCTATAACTCCAGTAACTGTTCTTAAAATTGCCTCATCCCACGCTTGATGAACGAAAAAAAGTTGAATTACAAAAAGATATATTCCTATTGGTACTAAAAAGAATGTAATTGTTCTTATAATATTATTTATTGCTTTTTGTATTTCAGATTTCTTAATTTCAAAAGATTTTGATTCTAAACCTAGTTGGTTTATGTACATATCTTTCCCTATTTTATAGCTTTGTGCCTTTCCTCCACCTTGCATAATAAAGCTTCCAGAATAAATTATATCTCCATGTTTTTTTACAATATAATCAGATTCTCCTGTTAACAAAGATTCATCTACCTCTACTGTCTCATCGCCTACTACAATTACATCAACAGGAACTTGTAATCCTTTTTTTAATAGAACAATATCGTCCTGAACAATTTCTTCTTTATTAATTTGAACTTCTTTTCCATCACGTAATACTGTGGTTTTACTTTGTTTCAGTAACGACAATTTTTCTATGGTTTTTTTAGCACGAATTTCTTGTATTATTCCAATAAAAAGGTTGCACACAATTGCAACAATAAAAAAAATATTACGACGTTGTCCTGTAATTAATACAAGTATTGCTAATGTAAAACACAATATGTTAAATAAAGTAAATAAATTTGTTTTAATTATTTCCAATATTGTTTTACTTGGAATTTCTTTGAAATTATTTATTTTACCTGATTTTATTCTATTATTAACTTCATTTGGTTTTAATCCAATAGAATGGTCTACTGGATTTTTACTTAGATATTCTTTTGCATGTTCGTTAGTTCTAGTGTTATTCATGAATCATCTTTCCTTTTTTTATATAATTATTATACAACATATAATAAAAAAGCACAATAAGACAGAGCTATGTTCGAGTCATTTCATCAATTATGACAAAATTGTAATATTTCATAAAATAACAGAACTGTAGGGGCGAGCATTGCTCGTCCGAGATTAATCAAATTTAATATGCAATATGTAATAGATTTTGTATACCTACCATTTAGTAAGATTCTTCGTGAGAAAGGCTTTGTAGCAACGCTCAGAATGACTCCTACTTGTTTTTTGTAAGTATATCACATTTTATGTTTCGAAAGAAGTCTACTATGCTCCAGAGGCTACTTTGCTGAAAACTGTTAAACGTAACGAAGCAATGGAATGGAATTCCATTGCTTCTAAATTACTTTAAGAACATCTCTCATTTCTTCTTCATAAACACCTCGTATAAAATTCCATCTACCCCTACTGTGCCTACCACCATAAATCCGTTATCTCGACACTTATCTATCTCAACCCAGTTATCTGTTCGGCATACGGCAAAAGTGAGATGTTCTTCACAATTTTCACTGCCTTCATCCAATGTAACTTCAAGATGACCATGTTTTTCACCTATCGCTGCAACTTGGGTTCCTCCTTTGGGTAAATTAATTGTTACTTTACGTGTCCCTTCATTGTCTGAAAATTCCAAATCATACGAATTTCTGCTCATTTTTTCCTCCTGGTACAATAACACAATAAACGAGAGACTTTCCCCCTTCGGATATTACATCCAAAGGGGATAAATAACTGCTCCATGCCCTTTATTTTATCATACTTTGCCATAAATTGCAACTAAAGGCTCATATTTATTCCTCTTGCAATAACACTGGTCATATTTATAATAAGCTCATCTATTTCTTTTGGAGTAACAATAAAATTATAATCTCCTGGCAGTAATACTTCTTTCATTATTTGATACTTATCTTCTTCTTTTAACTGATTCAAATAATCGTTCGATTTACCTTCTTGTTGCATTTTATCTATAAAAAAATCCAATCCATCAGCTGCCACAACTGCCGCTTCTACAACAGTCGGCACCCCTATTGCAATTACTGGAATACCTAATGTGTTTTGTGATAATTCTTTTCTTGTGTTTCCAACACCAGCCCCTGGTATTATTCCTGTGTCCGAAATTTGTATTGTACTGCTTATTCTTTCAATACTTTTTGAAGCTAAAGCATCTATAACTATTAATAATTTTGGTTTTACATTATCAACTACACCTTTTAAAATTTCTAAAGTTTCTATACCCGTTGTGCCTAAAACCCCTGGTGCAATAGCACTAACAGGACGTGTATGTTCGTCTGTAAATTCTGGCATATATGTGAACCAGTGTCTTGTTACATCAATTTTAGATACCACTTTCGACCCTAGTGCATCTGGTGTTACATTGGCATTTCCCAAACCTACTACAAGAACATCTTCTTTATTTGGCGAGAAATTATTAATTAGTCTTTTCAATTCTTCTGCCATTGTTTCAGCAGCTGTTTGAATTTCAGCCTCACCTGCAACATTAAATAACTTTATATCTATTGTTACATAATTTCCAACTGGCTTTCCTAAGATTTCAGCACCTTCATCAGTTGTAATTTTTACCTTTGTTACTTTTACATATCTTCCGTTATTTCTTTCTTCAGCCTCTATGCCAGGTATTTCATCTTCTAAGTTATTTGCTTTTTTATACATGTCTCTTCTTTCATTAGCCAAATCTGTTCTAAAATCAAACATAAAAAACCTCCTAGTTTCTAATTAGTTTTAGAAACTAAGCGTTTTTTATGCAAAATATTAAAAATTTCTATCGTTCATCATGTTCCTCATTATCTCTCGATTTATTTTTTTCAATTTTATGTATTAATTCTACTGCTTTCATTCTAAATACTCTGTTATTATTGAGTATTTCTTGTATTTTCATTCCTTCTAAACTCTGTTCTCCTACTTCTCCGCTTCTTTTTTATATAATCTTTAAATTCCTTAAATTCCGCTTTATATGTTGGGCTATTTTCAAGTTCTTTCTTTATTCTATCTCGTTCTGAAAGATTTTTCGTGGTTTTGTACATTTCCAGAAGTTTATCAAATTCCTTTCTCTCTCCAGATTCTTTAGGTACACCCCTTCTCATATAATAAGCTAAATCAGAGCTTTTCCCGCTCATATTTCCACTCATATTTACATTCATAATTTTCCCCCTAATTTATTCATAAAGTTTTCTTAAACGTCTTTTTGTATTATACTCCATTATTGTAAAAAGTGCAAATTTATTTTTTTAGCTAATTCTTCACTTATGCCTTTTGTTTTTGTCAATTCCGTCACGCTTGCATTTTTAATATTTTCAATTGTTTTAAACTCCTTTAATAATAACCTTTTCTTTGAATCTCCAATCCCTTTAATATTATCTAATTCAGATTTTACTAGCTCTTTATTTCTTAATTTTTTGTGATATTCAATAGCTATTCTATGAACTTCATCTTGCAAATTTGTTATAAAGTTAAATAAGTTTTCTGAAAGTTTTATTTCATTTTTGTTTTCATCTAAAAGACCTCTTGTTTTATGTTTATCATCTTTTACCATCCCAAATACAGGTATATTTAATCCATATGAACCAATTGCTTGTTTTGCTGCATTTATTTGAATTATGCCTCCATCTACTAGAATTAAATTGGGTAATTTCCCAAAAGCAGTCGACACAGAAATCGCATTATCCATATGTAGAGTAGTGCGACCAATCGAATGCTTTAGCCTTCTTGTAATAACTTCGTTCATTGACTTTGCATCATTTTGCCCTTCTTTAACGCTTTTTATTACGTGAGGCTCCTCCTTTGTGTTGGGCTTCAGTAACAAGCTCTGAGGAGTCTTCGAAAAATTTTTTCCTCTTATTTTAAACCTTCGTGAATCTCTTTTGCTAATTTCGCCATTTTTCACAACACACATTCCAGCAACAGTAAATGTTCCAGATATGTTTGAGATATCGTAACATTCAATTTTATTTGGAAATTTATCCAATTTTAAGGTTTCTTTTAATTCTAGCAATATATTGTATTTTTCTTTTACTTTATTTTCCAATGCAATTTTTGCATTTTTTTCTGCCATTTCTACAAATTTGAGTTTTTCGCCTTTTTTTGTTACTCTTATTTCTACTTTTCGACTACGTGTGCGTTGCGTACTTGCATCTTCAATCTTCGCCGGGTCGTCGAGAACGCCGACCCCTACATAGCCATTCTTCAAGTAATTCTTTTTCCTGAAGTTCTGGCCTTATCATAATTTTATTTGGAACCTCAATTTTTTCCATATAGTATTGCTTAATAAAGCTTGAAACTATTTCATCTTCTTGCATATCAATAACATTGTCCCAAAAATAATGCTCTCTACCAATCATTTTACTGTTTCTTACAAAAAATATCTCTATACAAATTTCTAATTCATTTTTATAAACCCCAATTACATCTATGTCGTTTTCTGATATATTTGACATTTTTTGTTTTTCAGTTATTGATTGAATTGCATTTTTTCTATCTCTTAACACAGCTGCTTTTTCAAACTCTAATTTTTCTGAGGCACTTCTTATATCTTCATTTAACTTTTTTACTATTTTATCTGTTTTACCTTCTAATAACATAATTATTTCGTTAATAAGTTCTCTATATTCTTCCTTTGAAATTCCATTAACACATGGTGCTAAGCATTTCTTTATATGAAAATTAAGACATGCCCTTGTATTAGATTTAAAGTTTCTGCATTGCCTTATTTGAAATTTTTCTTTTATGAAGTTTACCATTTCTTTTGCCATAGTCGCATTTGTGTATGGTCCAAAATATTTTGCTCCGTCGTTTAAGATTTTTCTTGTTATAAATACATTTGGGTATTCACTTTTCACATCTACTTTAATATATGGATATGTTTTATCATCTTTTAAAAGAATGTTGAACTTAGGTCTATGTTCTTTTATTAAATTGCATTCTAAGATAAGGGCTTCCGCTTCTGTATCTGTAACAATGTACTCAAATCGACTTATTAACGAAACCATTTTCTCTATTCTTATGGTTTTATTGTTTTTCATAAAATATTGCTTTACTCGATTTTTGAGCGATACTGCTTTACCCACGTATAACACATTATCGTTTACATCTCGCATAATGTATACGCCTGGCTTATTTGGTAATTTTTTTAATTCTTCTTTTATATTGAACATATTACTTAAATCACCTCTTAAAATGCATTTATTTAGTCATATTTTAATACAAGCACTCATATACATATATTAACATGTACTAATTGGAGGACTCATATGGATTCTACTGCGATTATCACTTTTTTAGCTTGTATTTGTGTTTTGTTTATTTTAGGTAAAATATTTACAGTTCCAGTTAAGTTCCTTTTTAAAATAATTCTTAATTCTGTTTTTGGCGGATTGCTTATTTTTTTAATTAATTTAGTTGGAAGCTCTTTTTATTTTCATATTGGTTTAAATTTGTTTACGGCTATTTTTGTTGGTATACTGGGTATACCTCGGTGCTATTGTGTTAGTTTTGATACATTTATTTGTATTGTAGGGGCGTTGCAGTAAGGAATACCTATTAGCCAGACCAGCTACGCCCGCCTCTCGCACGTGTTCTCTGCATACACAACAATCGTAGTGCGAATAACCCGCTCCCGTGTAGGTAGTATATTATTTTTAGGCTCCCCCAAGTGATTCCCACTCGTATCCTCCTAAAAATAATATACTACCTACACTCGCGCTACTCTACTCACAGTAATATTCTGCACTTAAATACTTAAATAATTATCTAGTTTATTCCATACCTCATCAGTATAAATTTTCTTTTCTGACGAAAACGGTAATATACTTATTTCTTCTGATAAACCTAACTTTTCTCTTATACTTTCTACTGCTAAATCCACTTTAGTTGAAGCAATTTTATCTGCTTTATTTGCAATAATTACAAATGGCTTGTTGGTTGATTTTAAGTAGTTATGCATTAATATATCATCTTTAGTTGGGTCATGCCTTATATCTAAAATATGAATAATTAAAGATATGTTTGGTCTATTAAACAGATATTCTTCAATAAATTTACCTGCTTTTTCTTGTAATTCTTTAGACATCTTACTATAGCCATATCCTGGTAAATCCACAAAATAGAACTTGTCGTCCATGTTATAAAAATTGATTTGTCTTGTTTTCCCTGGTTCGCTACTGGTTCTTGCAAGGTTTTTTCTATTTATTAAAGTATTAATAAAAGAAGATTTGCCAACGTTTGATTTGCCTACCAAAACTATTTCTGGGATGTTTTTATTTGGATATTGTTTTGGTTCAACTGCAGAAATTTCAAATTGTGGATTACGAATTAGCATGATTATCCCTCCCTTGTTTTATTCTTTAAGAATTTTGTATATAAGATTTTTATCCTCCATCTTATTTATGCCAAAGCATTTGTTACCTAGGTCTTTTATTGATGCACCACAATGGTATAATTCTTTACTATCAATTATAATAAATCTATCGTGAAATCGATTTGTTTTTGCAACTTTTAATACTGGATATTCTCTATTAAATTTTTGTATATCTAATTTTGATATATTACTTTTGTCAGATGTAAATATTACTACTTCTACATTTTTGTTTTTCTTAACTAACATTTTTAGTATAGAGTCATCAATGTAATTATCTATAATAACTATTTTTTGATTTGCACTTTTAATAATATCTATAATTAAACTATATGCATCGTATATTTGTCCTGCAAAAAATACTTTTTGTTTAAAATTCTCGTCTTTTTGTAATTCATTAAAAACTATGTCGAATTTCCTATCATAATCTAATAATTTATATTCTATATTAGTCAGCCTTTCAAAAACTTGTGTATTTGATGCAATAAATTTTCTCATTTCCACAAATGCACGCATTATATTTATACTAACTTGTACTGCTACTTCACTATTCAATAATGGTGATAACATTGAAATTCCTTGTTCAGTAAATACATAAGGCAAATATCTTCTACCTCCATATGTATCAATTGTTTTCAAACTTGAGGTTCCAAATTGGAACCTCAAGTTTGAAAACTCTTTATCTGTTAACTGAAAACAAAAATCTTTTGGAAATCTTTTTATATTTCTTTTTACAGCTTTATTGATATTCTTAGTTTGATATTCATATAGCCTCGCAACATCGCTGTCAATCATAACTTGCTTACCTCTGATTGTATATATTAAACTTTTAATATTTTTTATTTCATTTTCTTCTACAATTAATTCTTCATTACTTGATACAGTACTATTTTCTTTTTCCACACATATCACACCCTAATTAAGAATTTTATATTATTATAGAACATAAGTTTGTTATTGTCAAGTATTATTTATTTCCCTATTAACGTCTTTCCGCCCATATAAGGCACTAGTGCCTCTGGTATATTTACACTTCCATCTTCATTTTGATAATTCTCCAATATTGGAATTAAAATTCTTGGAGAAGCAATTGCCGTATTGTTCAAGGTATATGCAAATTTAAGTTCTCCGTTTTCATCTTTGTACCTTATATTAGAGCGTCTAGCTTGAAAATCATTGAAAGATGAGCATGAATGTGTTTCTGAATATGCGTTTCTGCTTGGCATCCAGGCTTCAATATCATGTTTTCTAACTTGACCTTGTCCTATATCTCCTGTGCAAACTTTAACAACTCTATAAGGTATTCCCAGTTCCTGTAAAATTTCTTCTGAATTATTTAAAAGAAAATCATGCAATTTGTATTGTTCATCTAAATCCGCCTTGCAAATAACAACTTGCTCAATTTTTGTAAATTGATGCACTCTATACAATCCTTTTGTATCTTTGCCGTATGTTCCCGCTTCTCTTCTAAAACAGTTTGAATAACCTGCATATAATATAGGCTTGTCCTTAACATCTACAACCTCTCCATTATGGTATGAAACCAAAGACACTTCTGATGTTCCAACTAAATATAGTCCATCTTCTCCTATTTCATAGGCTTGCTCTTTTCCCAATGGAAAATATCCAGTTCCACTCATTGCAATGTCTTTAACCATTACTGGAACACTCATTGGAGTAAATCCTTTTGAAACAAGCTTATCTAAAACATATCTACATATAGCCATCTCTAATAAAACGGCATCATTTTTTAAATAATACGTTCTTGAACCTGCAATTTTAGACGCATGCGTAAAGTCCATTAAATCTAGTGTTTCACCTAATTCATAATGTGCTTTAGGTGTGAAACTAAACTCTCTAATTTCTCCAACTTTTCTAATTTCAACATTATCTTCATCAGATTTTCCATATGGCACTTCTGGTAAAGTAGGATTTGGAACTCTTAACATTAGGTTTTTGAATTCTTCCTCAATTGGTTTTAATTCTGCTTCTAATTTACTAAGGTCTTCTTTTAAATTTCTAACAAATTTTACTTTTTCTTCTTTTGAATCTCCTTGTAACGTTGGAATTTCAGCCGACAAGGTGTTTCTTTCTGTACGCATTTTTTCAATTGCAGCTTGCTTTTCCTTCATATTTTTATCCAAGTCTACTAACCTATCAATATCTACTTCGATTTGTTTTTGCTCAGCGGTCTTTTTTAGTAACTCCGCATTTTCTCTAATATACTTTATATCTAACATGTATTTTCTTCCTTTCATAACGTTTGTTATATTATATACTCTAATTTACGTTTTTTCAACATAAATTTGGTATAAGTTTTTTGCAAAATTGACATTTAAAAAAAATAAAAAATTATTTGACAAATACAAAAAAATTGTATATAATAAATGTAGAAAATAGGAAACCACAAACGTGGTTGCCAGAATGAGTTTTACAACGCATTAACTAGCGAAGTCAGATGCGTTGTTTTTATTTGCTATTCGCTATTACTTAATATGTACACAAGTACAACAATTAAGGTAATTGCTACAATAGATACTGCTATTAACGAATAAAACAGTAAAACTATTAATTGTAATAACATATTTTCTATCATAAGCATCACCTCCTTATTGGAGGCAACCACATCTGCTTATTCCATTTTCTACATTTACATATTATCATAGATATAATTATAAAACAAGAAAAACTTTTTTGCTGGGAGTAAAAAAATAATTAAATTAGAGGATGTCTGCAATACAAAATTTCGGGCTGTCGAGGATGCCAGCCCCCTACGAAAATGTAGGGGGCAACGTCCTCGGCGACCCAAAAACAATAATTCTAAGGCACCTTCAATTATTAGTTAACTTTATCTTTATTCCCTATTTTCTTCTCATCTTTAAAAATACTGCTACTCCTACAATAAGTACCACAGCTATTAAAATTGGAATAAAGTCAAATCCTGCATTTGGGATTTGTCCTGGTACTGTGTTGTTTGTAGTATTGTTCGTTGTATTATTGGTTGTATTTGTCGTTGCTGCTGTAACTGTTACAGTTGTAGATGCTGTGGTTACTGTTTCCGTTGGAATTTGTGTTCCAGTATCATCAAAAAAAGTAGCGGCTGTAATTCCAAAAGTGCCTGTTCCTGTAGCAATCGCTTTAAATGTAAATCCAAGACTAGTAACCCCAGTTGTTGAAGTATAAGATACCACCAATGTTCCTGGCGTAGTATCATTTACTACCGCAACCCCTGCCGCAGAATTAGTAACATAGTCAAACATTGTCTCATCATATGTTATTGTAAACTCCATGCCATAAACTGTATCGGTTGTTGTTACATTTATAGTCGCATTGTCCCCCACTGCTATGGTCGGCGTACTTGTTCCTATGGCAGCTGCCTGAGTGAATGTTGCAACGCACAAAATTATTAATAATACACCAATAAAAATAATTGATTTTTTCATGAAAAAATCCTCCTTTGTATAATGTATATTATACAAGAAGGATTTTATACTAGTTTAATTTAATATTCTGCATCGAAATAATCGTTTACTTTATATAGCCTATTTCTTTCTCTTGCAATAGCCTCGTATTTAGCATATAGTCTAGTATTCATATTTGGAAGTGTATCTGATTGATAATTAGCACTGACTATACATTTATAATCTGCCTGGAATATGATTTTAGGTAATTTTGAACCTGTTGCCGTTAATCCCGTTTTCCAAAGTGTTGAATCTGAATTTGATAAATCTATTGATATATCAATCTCCTGATCTGGCGGTCCTCCTGGTGGACTAGCAGTTTGTTGTTTTAACCAATCTCCTAATTCTAAACCATATGTATAATAATTATTCCCATCACTACCCTGTGTTGCGTATAATTGAAATTCTGTTGAACTGAATCCTATAATATTATTATTATTAGGCAAATCTGTACAATCAAATCTGTGATAAGTTATAGTACCCCCAGGTGTTATTGTACTTGTATCAAAATAATATATTTGGTTTGTATTAACCATCTGTGTATTGTCCGTAGAAGCTACTACACTGTAGCCATTGTATATTTTATTACCAATAATCATTCCTTGCATAAAAGTAATCATTGATACATTGTTAGTTATTGTGCTCCATTCTGTTTGTGTTAATTCTGGCATTTTTATTGAATATTCATGTGTTTGTGTAAAATAATATTGATTATATCTCGCAATTGCAGAAGCTAAACTGGCTTTTATAGAAGCTTTTATAAACTCGATTTTATGTTGTGTAAATGGTGATGCTATATCATCTGGATCGTTAGTAGCACTTGTTTGAAATATATGGGTAGTATCATTCTGAAATGGATAATATGGGTTACCATTTGCATCCAACTCGGAATATTGAGCACCATTTGCGTCTACCGCTTGTGATGCTGTTACATTGCCAAGATATTTATTTACCCAGTTTGTAAATTGCAATGCTTTTATGTAGTATGCTTTTGCATCTGGATCTGTGATTCCAACCCCATTGTACTTTACATCTATGCAGTCTAAAAGTCTAGTTATTGTACTAGAACCTGAGTCAATACTTATTTGATCTCCAGTAGAAAATACATCAGAATCTATTTGTGATATTGGTAGGTCTACTAAAAAATCTGATGCTGAAGGTATTTGTCCACTGCCATTAGCAACATTTATAGCTGCATCTACTAAATCTTCTCCCCAAGCTGATACGAGCCCCGTTTTATGTATATTAACTGTTCCATCAGCATTTGGAGTATTTAGATCATTTATGTCGTCTTTATGTATATTTCTAAATAAATCATCTATGTTGGCATCTGTCGAATTACTACCCTCCAAATCACTATTAGGTACATTTGGCAAAGCCATTAACATGTCTCTCTCTAATACTGTAAATAGCTTATTTTGATCAATTGTTACTGTTATATTATTATTATTATAATTATTATTACTATCTGGTAAACTAATTATAATATTGTTATTTGGATCCGAATTACTTCCTGGAACAACCAGGTATCCTGCTTTAGTAACATATTTCCCACCAATTGTTCCATACACAGTTATATAATTATCCAAAGAATAATTTACTATAAAGTCATCACTTAATCCAGATTGATAACGAACAGTGTAATAAACATATGGCTGTAACATATGTTTATATGTATATTCTGGCGTTTGAGCCTCTAGTGTAAAACCACTAGTCCAACCACAATCAGGACAACAAACCAAATCTTTATTAAATTTGCATCCACAATTAGGACATACATAAATTTGATCCTTTGATAATTCTTTTGTTACCTCTACGTAATCTCCACTACCACTATTTGGTTTAGTTCCATCCTTATTAAAAATTCCTCCATTAGCAGAAAGTTGTACATCTTTGGCATCGTCTAGCACTTCTGCATATGATGGTGCATATATGTAATATCCATCATATAACGTAAACACTGTTGCTGGTACATATTCCGAAATTGAATCTGCTGTTGCTCCACTAATACCCATGCTTTTTGCCATACTAGATAAAAACACATTAACAGAAGCCTGCACATTCCTTTTTAGTGAATCTGCTACTTGTGACAATGTGTCATTGTTTGGTATATTAGTAACCGTATTCAATTCAAAAGCCTTAATTGCATCGTGTGTTGCATCTGATAACTTTGTGTCGTATTGCAATTGAAGGCTTAAGCTTTTTGCTTGTATTTGATTATAAAACGTTAATAATAGTATCATTGGTACTACTATTATAAGAAATATTAATGCTAAATTTTGTATTTTCAAAATCATTCACCTTCTTTTGTAGGTGCAGAGCCTCTGCCTGCTTAATGGTATCCTAGAAATATCATCTTTGGGTCGCCAAAAAAGGTCGATCCCTGCATTGTATCTTGGACGGGCAGGGTCGCCCGCCCCTACATTTTACAACACATTTTAGCTACCTAAACTTAAACTGTAACCATTGGCTGTAACCATTTTTGCATGTTCAGCTGATACTTGATAAGAGTCATTACCTGTAACTGTGTAAAAGAAATTTCTTAATAGTTGTGAAAGTGTTTGATTTGTATTTTTTACATCTACAGATATGATATCCCCTGCTTTAAGATTATAAACTCCAGCATTTGGATTCGTTGTTGTATCAGAACTAGAAAGTTGGTCTAATATTTGTGATGTGTATTGTGAATAATACACATTCTCACCAACTTTATTTTGATCAGCCAAAGTAACCTTTTTACCTGGGTTTTCGTCTAATATTTGTGCTTCCATATCAACACTATATGTATTTCCTGTTGCTCCCAACGTTTGCACAAGCCCATTATAATCTGATGCAGTTATTTGCCCTGTTGAACTTACTTTATCAACAAATTGAACCACCGCTGTTTGAACTGCTAATTGCGATATATCGTCATTTCTTCCTGCAACTGACATCAATGGAAATACGAACATTAATATTGCTGCAACAAAAATGGCAACTACTGTCATTAATGATTCTCCCATAATACATCCTCCTTTTTATTAGAAGGGAATGAACTTTATCTATAAAGCATTGTTCGTCCCCTTACATACTATCCGTTATATTATTACATAACGAATAACTATTCTAGATATATCTTCTGTTATTTTTCCATCGGGAATTGCTGAAACATATCCAAATTCCTCAATGATTTTTCCATTGTTTTGTGGGTTTTGTACATCTGTTAAATATTTATATAATCCTTTAGTTATAATGTAGTCCTTTGTAGACGAATCAATATCTGATTGAAATGCTGGATCATTTTGTGCAATATCTTTGTAATCATGACTGTTTATGAAGCTATTATTTTTGTAATTGATGCTACCTTGTAAAAATAAATCAAACCTTTTTTTATAATCCACATTTGAAGTGCCCATCCATATTTGCTTAGAGACACTTTCTGCACTTAAATCGAATCTTATAATGCATTTACCATCATTTGATGTGCCAGCTTCTGGTGGCTCACCTTGCCAAAATTCAACTACGTAATTTTCTTTATAGGCTCTATATAGCGTTGGGATTATAGTTTCAACATTTACAGTTCTTCCATTTGCTAAACTTCCGTCTGAATTAAATTCATCTGGTGGCAGTTGAACCGGTGTATAGAACTGTCTAGTATCTATTTGACCAAACACTGTGTCTGATGTTGATTTTGCTTTTGAAAATAAATATATAGAGGTTGTTAATGCAATACCAAAAACTAGCACTGCAAACGCGTATTCGAGCGCTTTTACTGCGTTTTCCATATTGCATCTCCCTTTCTTTTGTTTATGTAATTGTTATTGTGGTAATATCGTTATTGTATCAATTAATCTACTTCCTGGTCCACTTGTCTTGTATGACATTGACACTAAATATGATCTGCCAGTATTAATTTGGGCCCTAATAGCAATTATTGCATTTGGGCTAGTATTTTTGGGAGTTTGTCCATCAATCGTCGTACCATTATCATATACAAGATTTATTCCTTTTGCATCTTCAGTACCGTCATTAATAGCTTGTTGATTATTTTGGCTTATATTTGTCAATAAAGTTTTTACAGCTGGACCTTGTATTGTTCCTTCTGATGCTTCAAATTTTTGATTAAATATACTTATTGTAGTATCATCAAACTGACCTTGTACAGTACCTTTCATCCCCTGTGCTTGATTTACTAAAAATACTCCTAATGCTACTAATACGAGTGCGATTAAAACTGCTCCTGCTATCATTAATCCTTTTGTTGCGTTCTCCATAAATTTTTTCCTCCTTAGATTTTTTTATATAATAATGAGGTTTTTAATTCCTTCTTATTACCTTTGTCTTTTGTGTTTGGCAGAGCAAGCCCTGCCCCTACATTGTTACGGGTGCAATCATGTACCCCTACGGCGATACGTCTGGTTGTTCTTCAAATGTCATTTGTCCTACTCTGCCTGTTTGTTTATTATATATGCATTCAGTACATTTAAAATTAGCTGTATTATAATTTGCAATAAACTGGTTTATACCAACTGCATTAATTCTTTCCATCTCGTATGAAACATCACTATCTAAAAATTTTACATATATTTTTAAACAATATGCATCATCTGCTAAATAATAATTTTTATTATCTTTTGGTATATTATTTTTTTCGTTATTATTAATGGCCTTCCCTATTAACGTTACAAGTTCTGTTCCTGTTATTTCTTTGTTTATATATTGCTCATATTCTTGGTTAAATGTTTGAACACTTTGTTTTAAGTTTTGTGTATTTCTCGAATATATAAAAAGCATAAATATTATTACAAAAAAAATAATTAATAATAATGACAATATTATAAGTGTCTTTTTCATAGCACTCCCTTATATTATACATGATTTTTTGACATTTTGCAATATTTTTTGTGAAATTTAATATTTCTGTAATGTTTTTGTAACATTTATTATTATTGATAATTTTCTATAATAATCAGTAAGTCCCTGGTATTTCTGTAAAATTTATTGAAGTAATTTTACCTGTGTTGTCATAAGCTGGAGTTGGATTATAAGTTGAATCTGTTGTTAATAGGTCTGTTGGTTTTTTACCGCTAGCCCAATCCATACCGGGATTTCCATTCTTATCTCGTCCCAAACACGATGATCCATTAATCGTAATGTTTATTACTTCTTCTCCTGCATTTACGTTTGTTGCTATTGCTAAATTCACTAAACTTACTATATCATGCCCATTCATTTTTTTTATAGTATCATCTGGTGAAGTAAAATATTGTTCAAATTGATTGTTAAATTTTTGAATTTGTGTATTTGACATTCCTGCTTCTATATTTTTGGCAAAATTTCCAGCATTAGAAAATACAGCTACAAATATAGAAAGTATTATTATGCCTATTAACACTGATGCTGCCATAAGTAATGCATTCGCTGAATTTTCCATATCTGCATTCTCCTCTCAATTTAAATTGGTGTCATTCGGTGCTTTTGTTTCTACAAATGTTAATTTATTAACCCTTCCTGTTGTTGTATCATAACCTATCTCCGTACATTGAAAAAACTTCCTTTTGAAATCTGTAAACCCATTATCTACTATTGTATAATTAAATTCATCAAGGGGTTTTGCTGCAACTGGAGAAACGAGTTGAATTTTTGCCGTACCAACGTTACTACCTTTAGTAAAGAAATCTTCTACTTTGCCACTTATAGTTACACTTTCACCATTATCCGCTATAATATTAAACGGTTTATTGGCATCCCATATAGTCCCTAATTGATATGTTTGTAAGTTGCCAGTATTGCCATTTACATATCCAGATATTGTTTGAGATGTAGCTCCATTGGTTGGATATGTTGTTGAATCAACATATTTGCTTGTCCCATCCACTCCACCAGGTACTTCATAGTATTGTGTTGCATATGATTTTATTGGTGTTGTTAATGTTACTTGTACATCTATAAGATAAAAGTTGTTTTCTTTAGCTATTTCCTGATTATTATTGTTATAAGATAATTGATCTGTTGCATACTGTCTATCGTTATTTATTGCTTTATTTATAACAGTAACAACATCTTGCCCATACATCATTGGTTTGTCATAAGATTCATATTCTGCATTAAATTTGGCAATTTGCTCCTGTTGTAATTCTTTCGCCTGTTCTATTGGTACTTGTTTCATGCTATTTAAGAAATAAAATAACATACTTATAATCATTACTGCTATTAGTACAGAGCCTGCTATCATTAATGCTTTTGCTGCATTTTCCAAGAAATACACACCTCCGTTTTTGGTATAAAACCATTATGATTTTCTGGGCAGAGCAAGCCCCCTGCCTCTACATTTTGCATGGTATACATTTATATTTTGGTTTGGCCGGATATGAAGTACGTCCTTACGTTATGGTGCCCCCTGTAAGCTGGTTACGCTCTGTACTGTGGCTCCACCAGTCATTGATTGCATACTGCTAAATGATTGCATTGTACTCATTATACCAATAAGAACTAATGGAATAATCAAATATCCGACAAACAATATTATCATTGGAGCAAAACCTATTCCTCTGCCAATTAATCCTTGCTTAGAAATTAATCTTTCGTTTGCATCTTTCCTCTTTTCTTGATAATATGCTCTTTCTGTATCTAGTTCATCAAATGCTTCTACAATTGGTATTCTTTCTACTGCTGCTTGTAAGCTTTCTACTAGCCTTATAAATGGTTGGTATGTAGTGTCATTTTTCAGTTCTTCTAGTGCTTCCCATGCTCCACTTTCGTAGTTATTTACGCATTTTGTAATTGGACTTTTAAAGATATTCGCATATCTTTCCAGCCATTCTAATATCATTTCAACATTTATTCTTTCTATTTTCATAAGCATCATTATAATTGTTTGAAACTGCATTACTTCATCTTCCATTGCCATTTGACGCATACGTTTTTGGAAATATAACATCCATATTGGTCCTTGATATGCTACAATCGCAAGTGCAAATGCTATTAATAGTTCAAACCATTGGAAATATTCTTTATTTATTGTTTGTAGTTTACCATATATTCTTGCTGCCGCTGCTGTTACCGCATCAGCTGTTGCACCTTTATAAAAACTAGAATTTTTTATTTCTTTTACTATCATATCTTGTGTAACGTCTGTGTTCCCTCTATATTTATCTAAGTATATATTGTCGTCATTTGTTATTTCCATAGCTTTTATAACATCTGCCGCTGACATTTGACCAACTATGTTGAAATCAGCAGATGGCTGTGTATATACATAATTTATTGCCATATTGTGCATTTGTATGAACAAAAAGAATACCACAAAGAATGCTGCTACACAGGTAACTACCCTATTTACATATATCCATTCTATTTTGCTCTTGGAGGCGGCATCTTTCATAAGCTTATTGATTTTTCGCTCTTCTTTTGTATTCTTTTTTGGAATTAGCAAGTTTATTATCTTGTTTCCTAATGCAGAACTATATATTTTCGATTGCCATGGATTTTCTTCTTGTCCTCCTGTTACATTACTTCCATTATCTTTTATTTTTCTTATCAACATATAACATATAAATGTTATAATAACTAATAAGACTTGTACTATCAGTCCGCCTTTGCCCTCGTAAAATGTTGATGTAAATGAGAATTGACTTACTGCCCAATTTTTAATTGGATCTATTAATAAGATTGGTGCTGCTGCTATAAATGACAAGCTTTGAAATACATAGTCTAATTTTTCTCTTTTTAAAATTTCTATTTGCATTTCTTGCGTGATGTTGTTTAGATTTTTTAAATATAATGAACCACCATCAACTGTTCTGTCTCCAAACTCTTTTGTTAAGTATGATAAACCTGCAAATTCTTTTAAATAGCTATTTGGAGCTATGTCGTAATATTTTTCTAGTTCTTCTTCTGGTTCATCAGATACTAATATTTCGTATATTCTATCTCCTTGTCTTGAAATTTCTAGTTCATCATTTTGTGAAACTGCATAAATTGCTTCTTCCACCATGTTATATTCATGATAGGCGTGTCTTATTTCTGCAAAAAAGTCTATTTGTTGTTTTAGGATTTTATTGTCTATTTTATCAACTGCACCACTCATGAGTGTTTCAATAATAAATATTTCAAATATCAATAATATTAATAATAACATTATGTCGCTTTTGGTTAATAAAATTATTAATAATGTTATTGGAAGTATTATAATTAGCGATTTTGTTAAGATTTTTGCTGCTTGTGTTCTAATTAGGTATTCGTCTTCTAAGTTTATAATTTCTAGTCTTCTTCTTAATTTTTTTAGGTATCTGTTTATACCTGGTATTTTTCTGTAGATAAGGTATAGTTTTTGTGAAAGTATTTGCGAAGAAAATTTTTGTTCTTTTGTTCCTTGTTGAAGTTGCTTAATTTTTTTAAGGTCGCCATTTTTGCTCATTATTTGATGTAATATGAAGTATGCTATTAGTACTAATACAAATAATGCTCCTGCTCCACCCATTAGGTATATTAAAATGTTGTTTCCCATCTTATGTTAAGCACCTTCCTTTCTCTGAATCCACCTCTACACCACTGTTGTCAACTTAGGGGAATATTGTCGCTGTTGTAGGGGCGAACATTGTTCGTCCTGCACTATAATTATCTCGTTTTTCAATAATTTTATCTAATTCCTCTAGTCTCGGACGAACAATGTTCGCCCCTACATATACAATCCTTTTCCTTGAGTTGTAGACATTGAGAGAGCGGGGGATTACACCTTCAATCTCTTTCTGCCCCAGTTTCTTTCTACAAAAGAATCAAATTCTTCAACATCTGCTTCGTCCATGTTGTTACGCATTTCTGAAATGTTTGCTTCTGAAATTCTGTTTGTTAGTATGTATTCGTCTTCATGGAATTCTAATATATTTACGTATTTGTAAACTTCTTTATTTGTCACTTTTGTAAAGTACACTGTTGCGTTATCCATGAATTTTTCTAGTTTTCCTTCTAATGTTTGTTCTTTTCTATAATTAAATGTGTATTCATTTTTTTCTTCTACTGGAATACATTCTGTTATTCTTTGTATATATCTTCTACCTTTAAAGTCTTTTACTAAGTGTATGTTAAAGTTTAATACCCCAACAACTTGCTCTTCTGCTGTTTTTTCATCGTTGAAAACTCCAGATTTTAATAGAGAGTTTCTTAATGCCATTACTAGGTTTGGAAATGTTTTAGCATGGTGGGTAAATAATGTAAATTTACTTGCAACTTGGGCTGCTTGAATCATCCATGCAGCAACTGGGTCTGTTGCAACCTCACCTATGATGTTAACGCTACCATCAGTTTTCTTCTGTAAGTCTAGTCCTTCTTGTCCACTAACTGTGTCTGTTTCTCTGAATGATAGTATGTTTCTTGTTGGGTAGATTTTTCTTAAGTGCAACTCAAATGCTGTTTCTTGAACTCTTATGTTCATCGTTTCGTATATGTTTTCTATCATACCCATTAACATGGTGGTTTTACCGCAACCTTGCTCTCCTGTTAGTGCAATAATTCTTGCACCTTTAACTAAGAATTTTAATAATTCTATTGTGTCTTCTTTTCCCTTAAATCTAATTAATTGTTCTAGTGTTGCACGTTTAACGTCAAATTTTCTTACGAAGAATGCCCATGTTTCTGACATTGAAGGTCTTACAACAACGACTCTGGAACCATCTTTCATCTCATTAATTTTATATCCGTTTGTGTCAGATAACTGACCTGGGTTGTTGTATTTATATATGTTTTGGCAAACTCTTTTTAATTCACTTTCTGTACCAAATGATAGAAATGCTAATCTTATTGATTTACCTTGGAAGAATATCCAAATGCTATCGCATGCTCTTGGTACTTTATTTTCCATTACTTGACTTAAATAATCTCCATCTGTTTGTGCAATTTGGCTTAAAAACGCTTCTGGAAATCCAGATACACCGCCAGATACACCATCTATGTTCATGTCTCTTATTTCATCAATACTGCTATATCCTTTGTAATGTTGGTATATTCTTTGTACAACTATATTAAGCTTGTCTTCAAATGCGAATACAGGTTTTTCTTGTTCATATATGGCTGAAATTTCATCTGTTGTTATAACATAACAAGGCTTTGTTTCACCTGAGATGTATTTTAATTTTGCTAAATCATATTTTTTAATAAATTCTGTTAATGCTTCGTATCCAAATTCTTTTTTATATACGTATAATAAAATGTCAAATTTATCTTGGGCTGTTAGAAGAGACGGTATATCAAAAGGTATCGCTTTTGATATGTTTGTTTCACTCACACCATACTCTTTTGATAATAAATCAAAAATTAATTCTTTTACATATTTTTTATCGTTAACGTCGCCATATGTACAGCCTTTTAGAGCTTTTTTAAGTTCATATTTTTTGCTTTTTCTTCTTTTTAATTCTTCTTCAGAAAGACCAATATCATATAGATTAATTTTTGTAATTTCGTCTAAACGTCTTTTTATGAACTCTTTCATTTTTTCTAGAGTATAGGTTTTATTGTCAATCTCTATTTGTTTTTCTATATTTGCTGTTTTTTTGTTTTTTATAACATAAAAAATTATTGCTCCAGCAGCTATAATTACTATCGCTATTAAGACAATATTCATTATCATGTGAGTTCCCTCCCCTTTTCTTGGGCGGATATGGAATCCGCCCCTACGTTGATTGGGCAATTGTTCGCCCTATGTTGCATTTTTTATTTATTTGTATTGTTGTATTTCTTGTAATCTGTAATTTATTATTTCAATTGCACTCATCACGCCTTGTATGAAAATTGTATTTCTATCTGTTGGGTCTGATAATTTACCATTATATTTTATAAAATAGTCCGCTACCTTTCCTTCTCCTGCTGCCTCTGCATAAAGCATGTTGTATGGCACTGCTATTATTTCTCTTTTTGTACCTAAAGCTCTTGCAACATTTTTGGTTGAATACTTAGAGCTTAAATCATATCTGCCCATACATAATAGTAAACTATTAAATGACTCTGGATTTTCTTTTTTAAGTTTTCCTATTTGGTCTATCATTTTTTGTTTTTGTGAAAAATGATAAACCAATAAGTTAGATACGCTTATAACTTGGTTTAAAGATTGACTCTCCATTCCATTTTCTAAATCTACCAAAACTATATCGTAATGTTTATTTGCGAATTGTACGATGTCTTTATAGGCACTTGCTATTTTGGCATATTCATCATAATTAGTAGTCTTCGGACTTAGCAAGATTTCTAATCTATCTCTAAATATAACCTTTGTATAATTTGTGATTATATCTGGGGTTGATTTGTTACTTAAAACAGCTCTTGATAGTCCTTCAATACCAGTATCTATTTCTGGCTTATTGGCTGTAATTTCTGATGTTATATCTTCTTTATTTGGTTCAATAAAACAGTCACTTAAAGTTGTGTCGTTAAATTGTGTACTAATCATTAATACTTTATAATTGTTATGAATAGCCATATACGTGCCTATTGCCGCCATCGATAATGTTTTGCCACTTTCTACTTTTTCTCTATTCCAAAAAGATATTATTGCCATTTAATATCCTCCTTTGTCTATTGTTTTTATTGCTTTAACTATATCATTAATTGTTATTTCTGGAATTATTGCCATTATTATTGTTGATATTAATTCCACAAATTCTTGACCAATATTTTTAAATTTTATTTTTGCTGCTTTTTGATTATCTATTATTCCTTGCAATGTATGTTCCGTTAAAACATAGTTTATAATTTGCTCATTCCATCTAATTTTATAGTCTTTTGATAAATAATCTAAATATTGATTATCTTCTTTCATAACTTTTCTTGAAATTAATATTTTTGTCATAATAACGGATATCTCTAATCCACTTAAAATTTCCAATCCTCTTTTTAATGAATATGCATCAAATGCTGTAACAAAAAAGGTATTACTTGCTAAATGCATTTCAAAGTTTGAAAATCCATCTGCTGTGTCAATATCAATCAAAACAATATCATACCCTAAATCGTCCTGAATTCCATATCCTAGGTAGTTTCTTAATTCTTCCATTGACGAGAAACCTACTGCAATATCTATTTTTTCAAATTCAGTAACATATGAATGTGTAGGATTTATTGTTGGTATTACATATTTTGCTTTTTGCATAATTGAAGAATCGATTATTAAAGTTTTACGATTTAATATTGTCAATATTTTAGCTGTATATAACATTATATCTGTTTTATCATAAATCCCAATAAATCCAACTGTCTTCACTGTTTACCCCCCTTTGATACAAAATGGTGTCCAAATAATTTGGTGTTGACCTAGCTTCTCCTACAATGTTTTTTTTACATACCTGTATTTAACTGGTCAATGTATTTTAATCTTGATTGTGTTGCTGTAGTATCGGATTTTTGTACTCCTGCCTCTATGTTGGTTTGTCTGCTTGTACTATATGCTGATAAAGCTCTTTCAATTGTTGTTCTCTCGTCGGTTGATATAGTTCCAGTATATGCATCTTTAACTGCTTGTATTATATTTGGGTTATCTAGTATTGTTTGCATCACTGCTGTGCTAACTGGATATGTAGGAATTGGTTTTTTTTGCATGCCCGGATCTACATATGTTGTTGCATATAAGGTAGAGCCTGTCATTATATATGATTCTATAATAGCATTATTTATTATTGATGTTTCACTTTCTGATAATTCAATCCAAATTGTGCTATCATCACATTTTTGTATTTGTTTTTTACCAACTACTAGAAAATCTTGCCCTGATGGTAGTGTTAAACGAACATCTATATAATTACCCGCTTCCAATCTAACTGGCAATTTTATCATATTAAAGTCTTCTAGTCTTAAATCATCTGTTGTAGGATTATCCGATTGTGCTATCATATCAGAAGTGATTGGCGTACCTGCTGAAATATTTATTTTTGCAATAGTCGCATCGCTTAATAGACTATATGCATTACTATTATCTGCTGGTATCATACGAGTATCAACTTGCATTGGTGTTATCATGTCTGCCGTTAGTGCAGCACCTGAGTTAACTCCTTGGCTTAACACATAAACTGTACCAGTCGGATTCGTCTTAGTGTTACTGCTCACCTGATTAAAGTGCCATAATAAGCCTGCGATAGCAACTCCCGCCACAATTAGCATTATAAATGCTCCTAAAAAGAAAAAATTCCTTGATTTTTTTTGCATAGGATTCATAGCCATACAAAATTCCTCCTTAAATTTACTAATTTCATTCTCCTTGTAACCTTTTATCCTATCTTTCATTTTACAACATTTCTCGTTAAAAAACAACAAAAAAATGTTATAATAATATAAATTTAATATTATTGTAACATTTTTGTAATATTTTTGTAATAATTCGATTTGTGCGAACAATGTCCGCCAGTGGAGGTCAGTATCTATTTTTAAAAAGCTCCTCCAAGTCAAGGGGTAATCCGTATGCCTCAAAGGGCTGTCGTTCACTTTTTAAAAATAGATACTGACCTCCACTGGCTAGTTTGCAAAATAAATAATTATATAAATAATTTTAGTCTTTCCTCAATAGTTTTTAATATTTCTTCATATTTCAATTTATTATCTTTCATTTCTTGTACTTTTAAAGGTGGTGCTTTTTGTACAAAACCTGAGTTTGATAAAATATCTTCTGCCTTTTTCAATTCAATTAATACTTTTTCTTTTTCTTTATTTAGTCTTAATATTTCGGCTTCTTTATCTATTAAATCTTCTAACGGAATAAAGATTTCAATTTTAGGTACAGCAATAGATATTGCATTTTCTTGAATGCCATTTTTGTTTTCTTGAATTACTATTTCACTAGCAAAGCCTAATTTTTCTAGAAAACTTTTTCCTGCTTCTATGCTTTCTTTTTCACTTGTGGTTACAAATATTATCTTAGATTTTTTAGATGGATGTATATTCATGTTAGCTCGCACATTTCTTATTCCAATAATAATTTGTTTTATTAGTTCAATATTTTTTTCCTCTTTATCATAATTCATTTCAGTATGTTTTGGCCAATCAGAAATCATAATACTTTCGTCTGAATGAATTAATTGCATATATAGTTTTTCAGTTAAAAACGGCATATATGGATGTAAAAGTTTTAGGCACGTAGTCAATACATAATTTAGAGTATATTCCGCTTCTAGTCTGGTGTCGCAGTCTTTATTATATAGACGTGGCTTTACCATTTCTATATACCAATCGCAAAACTCATTCCATATAAAGCTATATATATTTTGAAGGGCAATACCAAAATCATAATTATCTAAATTATTTGTAACTTCCTTAATTAGCTTATTTAATGCATTTAGTATCCATTTGTCTTCTATGGATAGGTTGGTCGGGTCAAATTGTGTATTATCGTGGATGTTCGGGTCGTCGAGGACGCCGCCCCTTACATTTTCGTACATATCCGTGCGTAGGGTTAAATTCATTAATACAAATTTAGTAGCATTCCATATCTTATTAGCAAAATTGCTTGCCTGTTCTAGTCTTTCTGTTGAATATCTCAAATCATTACCAATAGTTGTGTTTAATAATAGCGAAAATCTTAATGCATCTGTTCCATATTTATCTATAACCTCCAGTGGATCTATACCATTGCCTAAAGATTTGGACATTTTTATTCCTTTACTATCTCTTACAATCCCATGTATTAATACAGTATTAAAAGGAATTTTGCCTGTATATTCAATTCCTGAAAAAATCATTCTTGCAACCCAGAAGAATATTATGTCGTAACCTGTTACTAATGTATTGGTTGGATAAAAATATTTAAAATCTTCTGTTTCTCTTGGCCAGCCTAATGTTGAAAATGGCCAAAGTGCAGAGCTAAACCATGTGTCTAATGTACCTTCATCTTGTGTGAAATCGCTACTGTCACATTTATTACACTTTTTCGGAGCAACTTCACTTACATATGTTTCTCCACAATTAGTACAATAAAATGCTGGTATCCTATGTCCCCACCACAATTGTCGAGATATACACCAATCTTGAATATTTTCCATCCAATTGAAGTATGTTTTATTAAAGTTTTCTGGCACAAATTTTATTTTGTTAGTTTTTACTGCTTCTATTGCAGGTTCTGCCAATGGTTTCATTCTTACAAACCACTGATTAGAAATTCTTGGTTCTATTGTGTTATGGCATCTATAGCATTTTCCTACGTTATGAACATAATCCTCTGTTTTTTCCAATGCATCTAATTCTTTTAATCTTTCTACTATGCGTTTTCTAGCTTCTATTATATCTAGTCCTTCAAATTCCTTCGCTAAACCTAACATTATACCTGCATCGCTAAATACTTCAATTATATCTAGATTATGTTTTAATCCAACTTCATAATCGTTTACATCATGTGCAGGAGTGATTTTAACTGCACCTGTCCCAAAGCTTTTATCAACAAAAGAATCTGCTATTACTGGTATTTCTTTATTTATAATTGGTATTATTACAGTTTTCCCTATCAAACTTAAATATCTTTCATCCTCTGGATTAACTGCAACTGCTGTATCTCCAAGCATTGTTTCTGGTCTTGTAGTCGCAACAACAACATATCCATCGTTATCGGTCCTTTTATATTTTATATGCCACAGATTGCTTTTTTCTTCTTCAAATTCAACTTCAGCATCTGATATTGTTGTCTTACAATATGGACACCAGTTAATCATCTTGTTTCCCTTGTATATTAACCCTTTGTTATATAAGTTAATAAACACTCTAATTACAGCCTCAGATAATCCTTCATCTAAAGTAAATCTTTCTCGAGACCAATCACATGAACACCCCAATTTTTTTAGTTGGGATATAATTTCTCCACCATATTCTATTTTCCATTCCCATGCCCTTTCTAGAAATTTTTCTCTTCCTAATGCTTCTTTTGTTGTGCCTTCTGCCTTAAGTTTTTCTACAATTTTGGCTTCAGTAGCAATTGAAGCATGGTCGGTTCCTGGAATCCATAGTGCATTAAACCCTTGCATTCTTTTATATCTTATTAAAATGTCTTGTAAGGTGTTATCTAAAGCATGACCCATATGTAGCCTGCCCGTTATATTTGGTGGCGGTATTACTATTGTATATGGTGTTTTTGTTTTGTCAACTTTTGCACCAAAATATCCTTTTTCGTTCCAGTTTTTATAGATTTCTTCTTCAAAATCTTTTGGATTGTATTTTCCTAATTGATTGTCTTCCATTATTTTATATCCTTCCGTTTTTATTAGGTTTCTAATGCATATCCTTCTATTGCTTCTGCTACTCCATCTGAATTGTTGTCTGAAACTACAACATTGGCCGTTTCTTTTATGTATGGTGCTGCATTTCCCATGATTACGCCTAATCCTGCATTTTCTACCATTTTTATATCGTTTACATTATCGCCTATTACCATTACTTCTTCTGCTTTAATATTTAGCTTTTCCATCAAAAATTCTAATGCATTCCATTTATTTACATTTTCATTTGTTATTTCTGTGTAATAGTATTCAATTGGGACTATTTCTGTGCCGTTTTCTATGAATTTTCTCGACATATGCCCTACATCTAGCACATCCACATGTTTAACTTGGTTAAGCTTTTTTATTATACTTTGAAATATTTCCTTATCATGATCGCAAACAACAATTTTAGGGAAGTTTGCTAAGTTGGATTTTTCTATATATTTTAATACATCCTCTGTAACGTTTATGTTTATTTTTTTTTCTTCTGTTTTGTTTACGTTTTCATTATGGTAAAATAAAACATTATGGTTTAGCGATTTTGTTATTATCCCGCTTTCTGTATACACTGAATAAAACATGCTGTTTTCTTGGCATATTTTTGCTAGTTTTAAAGCTTTTTCTTTATCCATGTATTTGTTATATATAAGCTCTTCGTTTTTTATATCGTATATATTTGATCCATTTCCTGCTATTAGATAATTCATGTTTCCTATTTCTTGGGAAAGGTTTAGTATTGATCCAATTATTCTTCCAGAGGCTAATACTACTTCTGTTCCCATGTTCATGGCTTCTCGTATGGCGTTTTTGTTTTTTTCTGAAATTTCTCCATACGAATTAAGTAGTGTTCCATCTAGGTCTATTGCAATTAGCTTGTACATGAGATATGCCTCCTCCTAAACCTTCAAAATTCCGCCAATAGTCTTGTTAACTTCAAATGTACCATCCGCATGAAGAATTTCACTTCCACCTGAAATAACAATTATATCGCCTTTTTTCACTTTATTCTTGTTCTTCAAATCTGTAATACTGTCCAAAACTAATTGGTCAATGCTTTTGTGTTCTCCATATAATTTTGGATATACACCCCAAGAAAGTCCTAGTTGTCTGTGCGTTTGCGGATTTTCTACTACAGCATAAATTGGGCATCCCGGCAAAAAGCCTGATAGCTTTTTACAACTGTTTCCAGTGTGTGTATATGCAAATATTGCTTTTGCATCGCTTGTCATTGCAGTTAAGCATATTGAACGAGCAATATTATTTTCATAGTCTTCTTTTCGAATCTTGTATGTTCTTTCAATAAACATGTTCCAGTAGTTTATACATTCTTCTGTTTGTCCTGCAATTTGAGCCATAGTTCTTAAACATTCAACAGGATATTTTCCAGTTGCAGATTCAGCTGATAACATTACTGCACTTGTCATATCAAAAATTGCATTGGCAACGTCACTAACCTCTGCCCTAGTTGGTCTTCCGTTATTAACCATGCTTTCTAGCATTTGTGTTGCTGTTATAACTGGTTTTCCAGCCATGTTGCATTTATGTATAAATTTTTTCTGCAATATTGGCACTTCATACATTGGAATTTCTACTCCTAGGTCGCCTCTAGCAATCATTATTCCATCCGATACTTCTAATATTTCATCAAAATTATCTATTCCTTCTCTATTCTCAATTTTAGAAATTATTTTTAAGCCTTCTCCGCCATCTTCTTTAAGTACTTTTCTAATGTCTAATACGTCTTGTGCTCTTCTTATAAATGATGCTGCAATAAAGTCAAACCCAGCTTTTACACAATATTTAATATCGCTGATGTCATTTTCGGTTAAACTTGGCAAATGTAGTTTTATTCCTGGTACATTCATGCTTTTTCTATTAGATATTTGTCCACCATTTATAACTTGGCATACTATATCTTGATCTATAATTTGTTTTACTTTTAATTCAATTATACCGTCGTTAATTAAGATTTTTGAACCTACTTCAACTTCTTTATATAACTCTTTATATGTAATACTAACTTTTTCACAATCACCTAATATGTCTTCGTTTACTAAAGTAAATTCTTGACCATTAACCAAAGTAGTGCAATTATTATCTATTTTTCCTATTCTAATTTCGGGGCCTTTTGTGTCCATTAGTAATGCTACTGGTAGGTTTAGTTCTTCTCTTACTTCTTTTATGTTGTTTATTCTTTCTTCTTGTTCTTCATAACTTCCATGTGAAAAGTTTATTCTTGCTACGTTCATGCCTGTTTTCATTAGTTCTCTTAGTATTTCTTTTGTTTCGCTTGCTGGTCCTATGGTGCATACTATTTTTGTTTTACGCATATAAATCGTATTCTCCCTTCTATACCCCGCCTCCAGAGTGCAGTATATGTTATTTTAGAAAAATCCCTCCAAGCCTCCGAAGACTCCATGGGCCTCAAAGGGCTGTCGGTGACTTTTCTAAAATAACATATACTGCACTCTGGAAGCTACTCTACATTTTTTATTTCACTATCCATTTCACTAGATTTAAATTTTCTTGTCTTAGTACCATATCTGTTTTAGGGACTACGCGAAAGGTATAACCGTAGTTTCCACTTGTATTTAATTCTATTTCTGTTGCATATTCATATATATTATTCTTTTCGTTTGAAACAGTGCAGTTCATTTCTACAGTACTTACTTCCGATACTACCCCATTTTCTAAAATTTTTCCATAATACAATTGAATTAATACATCATCTACGCTTATCATATTTGGCAATGTAATTTTACATTTTGCAGTTATTTTGTTTCCTACATTGGCTACGGTATGTTCTTCGTTGTTAATTTGTTCAATTTGTATGTTGTTCCAGTTTGCTGTTATTTTTTCTTCCCATTCAACAAATTTTTCAACTTCTTCTATATTTTGATAATGTTCTTTAGTTAGGTTACAAAGTGGCAAATACATTTTTTCTGCATAGTCCACAACCATTCTTGCTGTACTAAATCTGCCAGCATTAGACATTATTGTTTGTTTCATAATTTCTACCCATTCGTCTGAAAATCCATTTTTATTGAAGTTATAATACATTGGTATAATTTCTTCTTCTAATGTATCGTATATGCTTTCGCTATCGGCTCTGTCTTGTGCATCGTATGAAGTATATATTTGTTCTGTCCCTATTGCCCATCCATTTTTACCATTGTATCCTTCTGCCCACCATCCATCTAGTATACTAAAGTTTATTACTCCATTAACAGCAGCTTTCTGTCCACTTGTACCTGAAGCTTCCATTGGTCTTCGTGGAGTATTTAACCAGATATCAACGCCACTTACAAGGTATCTTGCTATAGCAATATTATAATTTTCAACTATAAAGATTTTACCTTTAAATTGTGGCATTTGAGATATGTTGTATATTTGTTTTAAAACATCTTGTCCTTCTTTATCTGCTGGATGTGCTTTGCCAGAAAATATTATTTGTACTGGTCTTTCAGGGTTATTTAGTATTTTAGTTATTCTTTCTATATCACTAAATATTAGTGCTGCCCTTTTGTATGTTGCAAATCTTCTTGCAAATCCTATTGTTAAAGCATTCGGATTTAATTTAGATGTAACTTCTTTTATTTCATCATATGGTTTCCCAAATTCTTTATATTTTGAAATTATCTCTACTTTAACCAACTCCATAAGTTTTTCTTTTCTAATTAGATGCTCTTTCCATAACTTATCGTTAGGTATATTTAATATATCTTGCCATATTTCATTTTTATAAACTTTATCTTGCCAGTATGGCGTAAGGTATTTATTATATAGTTCTTTTATGTTTTGACCAAGCCACGAACAAGTATGTACACCATTTGTAATATATTCTATTGGTGCTTCAGTTACCATTATATTAGACCAAATTTCTCCGAATAATTCTTTAGAAACTTCTCCATGTAGTTTACTTACACCATTTTTCTTTCCAGCAATTTTAAGTGCAAGAACAGCCATATTAAATCCGTTTGCTAACCCATTTGAATTTTTTTCCATTCCTAGTTTAAAAAATGATTCTCTATCTAACTGTATTCTTCCCCAAAAGTCTTTAAAATATTTTTCTACTAAATCTAATGGAAAAATATCATTACCTGCTGGTACAGGTGTATGTGTTGTAAATATGGTTTTAGAAGATGCAATTGCTTTTGCCACTTCAAAAGATACTTTTTTTGTTTCCATTAAATCTCTTATTAATTCTAACGTAACAAAAGCAGAATGCCCTTCATTCATATGATATATTGTTGGTTTTATATTAAGTTTATTAAATAAATTTGTTCCAGCCATACCTAGTATTATTTCTTGTTTAATTCTCATTTCTTGGTCGCCACCATATAGCCTAAGTGTAAGTGGTCTTATTTCTTCTGGGTTTTCAGGTATATCTGAATCAAGCAAATATAAATTTACTCTACCAACATTTATTTGCCATACTTTTAAAAACACTTTCGTTTTTCCAAATCTTACATAGGTAATTAAATCATCATCAGTTTTTGTTTTTACGGGTAATATCGGCAAACTATATAAATCTATACATTGGTAATCTGATTCTTGAGAACCATCTGCTTTAATTTTTTGGTCAAAATATCCATCTTTATACAATAACCCAACGGCAACAAACGGTAATCCTAAATCGCTTGCTGATTTAAGGTGATCGCCTGATAAAATTCCTAATCCGCCTGAATATATTGGAAGAATTTCATCCAAGCCATATTCCGCTGAAAAATAGGCAATTAGGTCATCTTGATTTTGTGGGTATTCTTTTTTAAACCATGTATTTTTGCTTTCCATATAGTCATCAAAATTCGCTACTACTTTGTCATATTTTTTTAAAAAATCAAAGTTTGTTGCTATAGTTTCAAGTTTTTGTTGTTCTACTGTTTTAAAGAATTTTACTGGATTTTTACCAGATTTTAACCATAGTTCATTATCTATCATTTTAAATAATTGCAAAAATTCTGTATTCCATCCCCACCATAAATTGTTCGAAATGTCAATTAATCTCCCTATTCTCTTTGGTAATTGTGGGTTTACGGTTATTGTATTAAACATGTGCATGATTTTTTTCCTCCTCTTTGGTATGATGTTATATTATTATAATTTGGGGGTGTTTGTCAATGGGTTTTGAATAATTCCTTCCCATTTTTCACATAATCCCAGCCAGAGAAAATGGTGGCAATTACAGATATCGTCATCATTGTTGTTGCTATAACATTTAAGCCCCAGGCAAAGCCTATTATCGACTGGTTTATAAATGCACCAAATGCATTTACATCTAATAATGCTAAAATTATTGCTATCATTTGTGTTGTTGTTTTTATTTTTCCCCACTGGCTTGCAGCTATTACTTCTCCATCTTTTTCTACAGCTACTAATCTATAACCTGAAACTATAAATTCTCTAATTATTACTATTATTGGTATCCACGCTGGTAGCTTTGCCATTTCAACTAAAATTATCAGCACCGCTATCACCAGTATTTTATCGGCAATTGGATCCAGAAATTTTCCAAATGTGGTTATTTGGTTTCGTGAACGTGCTATGTGTCCATCTAATTGGTCAGTAATTGAAGCTATAATGAATATAATGTTCATTAGCCAAAATGTAATTGGTATGCCCAAAATTTCACCTTTTATTGAAAAAAGCGGTATAATTACTAACACTGGAACTAATATTATTCTAAATATTGTTAGTTTGTTTGGTAAGTTCATTTTTTTCTCCTTTGAAACGTATTTTACTATAAATAAAAAAAAATAGCAAGGATAATTTAATGCTGTTAACATATTTGGGGCTACTAGTTATAATGGTTTAGCCTAAAATTTCCGCCTCCTTAAGTATAGTATATCTTTTAAAAAGGCTCCTCCAAGCCTCCGGAGACTCCATGGGCCTCAAAGGGCTGTCGTTCACCTTTTTAAAAGATATACTATACTTAAGAAGGCTACTTTGCTGAAAACTGTTATATGTTAAGAGTTAATCTTCCAATTTTGTTTTACAGTCTTTCCATTCTAATAGCTCCAGTTGATAATCTTTTTTGAATTTTTCTAGTATTTGTTTTGAGTTATCTGTAGAATTTAAGTCTACAAGCATAATTGAATCTTTATATTCTTCTTTTCCGTACATTACTCGAAAAAGAAATGAGCGTAAAAATCCTTCTATTTTCTCTTCTTGATTTTTTACCGCTATTATTATGTATATCCCTGTATTTTTCATGTTTATTTTGCTTAAGTTCATAATAAGTACTTTTATGATTTCTATAAATCCGTATATTGCAAATATCCATATCAGGCTTTGTATAAAAAAATCAGTCATAACATACTTCACTCCTTGAAGTATATTATGACTGTAATTTTTTTATGTTACTGTGCTATATTAATTGCAATATTGCCTTTTCAGCACCATCACCCATACGTGAACCAAGCCTAACTATTCTAGTATAGCCACCAACTCTTCCTTCATATTTTGTAGCAATTTCACCAAATAATTTTGCTGGTAAGTCTATGTTATTTCCATCTTTATCTGATACTTTATTAATGGTTCTCATTATTTTTCTTCTAGCATGTAATCTTGAAGGCATATCTTTTTGTCTCTTTTCCATCTTCTCTTCTTTAACTACACGGAAGTATTCTTTACCATTTTTGCTTGTTGCTTTCTCTGTATCTTTTTTGCCCTTATCATCTAACTTTGCTTTAACAACTTTTACTTCAACTTCTTCAAAATTATCTTTTTCTTTTATTGCTAATGATATTATGCTATCAGCTATTGATTTTACTTCCTTAGCTCTAGCTAATGTTGTTTCGATTTTCCCATGTAAAATTAAATCTGTTGTTTGACATTTTAACATTGCTAACCTAAGATCAGTCTTTCTTCCTAATTTTCTATCCTTCGCCATTTTCTATACTCCTTACCTTTTATATGTCATCCTGAGAATTTCTTCTTAAGACTTACTCACGAAGGATCTAGATTCTTCGTAAGTCACCCTCTGTAGCAATACTCAGAATGACATTTTATTCATCCTCAGTTTTAAAGTTAAGTCCTAAGTTTCTTAATTTTAAAACTACCTCGTCCAATGATTTTTTTCCTAAATTTCTAACTTTCATCATTTGAGCTTCTGTTTTATTTGTTAAATCTTCAACACTGAATATTCCTGCTCTTTTCAAACAGTTATATGACCTTACAGATAACTCTAATTCTTCTATTGGCATTTCTAATACACGTTCTTTTTTAGATTCTTCTTTCTCAACCATAATTGAGCTATTCTTTCCTGTTTCTGAAAGTTCAATAAACAAATCTAAGTGACCGCTCATTATTTTTGCTGCTAAACTTAATGCCTCATAAGGAGCTAAGCTCCCATCGGTCCATAAGTCTATTGTTAATTTGTCAAAATCCATCATTTGACCGACTCTTGCAGTTTCAACTGTGTAATTTACTTTCTTTACTGGCGTAAATATTGAATCTATTGGCAATACTCCTAATGCCTGATTTACTTTTTTATTCTTTTCAGCGGTATTGTAACCCCTGCCACTTTCAACTGTCATTTCTATTTTAAGTCTCTCTCCTTCTGAAACAGTAGCAATGTATAACTCTGGATTAAGTACTTCAATCGTTTCGTCTGTTATAATATCTCCAGCTGTTACTTTTCCTTCACCTTTAAAATCTATATAAACTACTTTTTCTTGCATATCATATAGTTTAAATCTAACACTTTTTAAATTCAAAATTATTTCTGGAACATCCTCAATAACTCCTGGCACTGTTGAAAATTCATGCACTACTCCATCAATTTTTATACTTGTAATTGATACGCCTGGTAATGAAGAACGTAAAATTCTTCTTAATGAATTTCCTAATGTAATACCATATCCTCTTTCTAATGGCTCACACACAAATTGAGCATAATTTTCTTCTTCATTTACTAATGAGCATTCAATGTTTGGTTTCTCAAACTCTACCATTTTTCCCCTCCTATTTGGTTGCGTAGGAGCGTTCTGTGAACGCCATTGGGCGAAGACAATTCGCCCCTACTTAATTCTTATATCTTAACTCTTATTTTGAATATAGTTCTACTATTAAATGCTCTGCAACTTGGACATCTATATCTTCTCTTGAAGCTAATCTAATTACTTTACCAGTTGATTTTTCAGCATCCATTTCTAACCACTCTGGGATAACTCTGTTTTTTATTAATTCCATATTTTCTTTTATTGCCTTATTATCTTTTCTGTTTTCTCTAACAGCAATTTCATCTCCAGATTTAACTAAATAAGAAGCTATATCTACTTTTTTACCATTTACTTGGAAATGTCCATGGGTTACATATTGCCTAGCTTGAGCCCTAGAAGCACCAAACCCTAATTTATAAACTACATTATCTAATCTGCTTTCTAATATTTGTAATAAGTTTTCACCAGTTATACCTTTTTTATTAGAAGCCATCTCAAAGTACTTTCTAAATTGTTTTTCTCCAATTCCATAAAATGCTTTTGTTTTTTGTTTTTCTCTAAGTTGCATTCCATACTCTGAAAGCTTTGTCTTTTTTTGTCCATGTTGACCTGGAGCATAATTTCTTCTAGTTACACTACATTTATCTGTATAGCATCTATTCCCTTTTAAAAACAATTTCTGTCCTTCTCTACGACAAATACGACATTGCTCATCTTTATACCTTGACATTGTTTTATACCCTCCTTCTTTTTGGTGGCCTACAACCATTATGTGGTATTGGCGTAACATCTTTAATTGAACTAATTTCTAAACCTGTTACTTGTAATGACCTAATTGCTGCTTCACGTCCTGAACCTGGTCCCTTTACAAATACATCAACTGATTTTAGCCCATGTTCCATAGCCGCTTTTGCTGCTGTTTCAGCTGCATTCCCCGCTGCATATGGGGTGCTTTTTCTTGAACCTTTAAATCCTAACCCTCCAGCACTAGCCCATGAAATTGTATTACCTTTAACATCTGTTATGGTAACAATTGTATTGTTAAAAGTTGAGTGCACGTGTGCATTACCTTTTGCAATATTTTTTTTACCTTTTCTAGAAACAGTTTTCTTTGTTGCTGTTTTCGTAGCCATATATTACCTCTCCTCCTCGTAAATTTTATATTACTTACGTTCTTGCGAGCTCAAACGCTCGCTTATCTCACTGCTTGTTACTCTTTGTTCTTTGTTCTACTTACTACCTTTCTTGGACCTTTTCTTGTACGAGCATTAGTTTTTGTTCTTTGTCCTCTAACTGGTAGTCCTTTTCTATGTCTTATCCCTCTATAACAACCTATTTCAGTTAATCTTTTAATGTTTAACGCTACTTCTCTTTTTAAGTCCCCTTCTACTTTGTAGTCTTCCATAGCTTTTCTAATTTCATTTACTTGAGCATCTGTTAAATCCTTAACTCTAGTATCTGGATTAACTTTTGCTTCCTTTAAAATTTTATTAGAACTTGATCTTCCAATACCATAAACATAAGTAAGTCCTATTTCTACTCTTTTTTCTTTCGGTAAATCAACACCTGCTATTCTAGCCATAACTTTTTACACCTCCAAAATTCTATTTATACATAAGTCTGACATCCTATATCTGACTTTTGATTTCCATTTTATCCTTGTCTTTGTTTGTGTTTAGGATTTTCACATATAACCCTAATTACACCTTTTCTTTTTATTACTTTACATTTCTCACACATTTTTTTAACTGATGTTCTTACTTTCATTTTTTTCTATTCCTTTCGCAGACAACCACAGGTCGCCCCTACATTTTTATTTGTCCCTCCAAGTAATTCTTCCTCTTGTTAAGTCATATGGTGAAAGTTCAATTTTTACTTTATCACCTGACAATATTTTTATATAATTCATCCTTAATTTCCCAGATATATGAGCTAATACAACATGCCCATTTTCGAGTTGCACTTTAAAATTAGTATTCGGTAATGCTTCTATTACAATACCTTCTACTTCAATAACATCATCCTTAGCCAAACTAATACCTCTTTTCCATAATTTATATATTATATATTAATTAACTCATATTGTCAATATTTCTGGCTGGTTTTCTGTAATTAAAATTGTATTTTCATAATGTGCAGATAAACTACCATCTTCAGTTACAATTGTCCAACCGTCGTCTAATTCAACAACACCAGGGCTTCCCTGTATTACCATCGGTTCTATTGCTAATGTCATACCCGGTAATAACTTTATTCCTTTATTTGGTTTTCCATGGTTTGGAATGCCGGGTTCTTCATGCATTTGTCTTCCTATTCCGTGACCTTGAAATTCTTTAACGACTGAAAATCCTTTTTTTTCTATAAAACTTCCTATTGCATAGCTTACATCGCCTAGTCGATTTCCTTTTTTTGCAAACTTTATTCCTTCAAAAAATGCTTGTTTGGTTATTTCTACTAATTCTTTTGCTTTTTCGTCTACGTTCCCAACTAAATAAGTTCTCGCACAATCTCCATGAAACCCATTTTTGCAAATGACTAAATCTATGCTAACTATATCACCGTCTTTTATAATTTGTTTTTTTGAAGGAATCCCATGTATTACTTCGTCATTTACAGAAACACATATTGTTGCAGGAAACGCAGGTACATCATTATAAATACTTGGATAATTTTTTTGTGCTGGTATTGCTCCCAATTTTGAAATTGTTCTTTCCGCAATTTCATCTAATTGTTTCGTTGAAATTCCAGGTTTTATGTTTTTTTCTATTTCACGCTGAACCTCTAATGCAGTTTTACACGCTTCCCTCATTAATTTTATTTCTCTATCTGACTTAATTGTTACCATTATTTACCTCTAATTTTGAACTTCAAATGTGCTTCCCATAAAAAATCGACCACAATAGTTCGCTCCCGTGGTGGTAATATATTTTTTTTAGGCTCCCCCAAGTGATTCCCACTCGTATCCTCCTAAAAAAAATATATTACCACCACTCGCGCTATTCTACATAATTAACTTATTTCTTACTTCCATAATAAATTCCTCTGCAACCTCCATAGACGTTTTATGATTTGCTTCTGTAATATTTTTAGTATGTAGCACTCCAGTTCTTCTGTAATAATCTATTATCGCTGGTGCAGTTTCTTTATATACTTCAAGTCGTTGTTTAAATATTTCTTCATTATCGTCCTTTCTTTGAATCAAAGGACTTCCACATTTATCGCATATGTTTTCTACTTTAGGCTTTTTATATTCTAAATTATATATTGCCCTGCATTTATTATTGCTACAGATTCTTCTTTTAAGAATTCTATCTAAAATAATTTTTTCTTCCACATTCAAATATAGAGCGTAATCTATCTTTTCTTGTTTTGATTCTAAAAATTCATCTAGTTTTTGTGCTTGTATCTTGGTTCGTGGATATCCATCTAATAAAGCTCCATATTTCACATCTTTTTGTTGTAGTCTATCGTAAATTACTTTTATTGTGAGTTCATCAGGAACTAGTAATCCGCTTAACATGTAGTCTTGTATTTGTTTTCCTAATTCGCTTCCATTGTTGATGTATTCTCTAAAAATATCTCCTGTGGAAATGTGGGCTAAATCTAATGCTTTAGAGATTATTTCTCCGACGGTTCCTTTTCCACTTCCTGGTGTGCCTAACATTATTATGTACATATGTTTGTTTGCTCCTCTCTTCTTTAGAAATCAACTGCAATAGCTCGCTTCCGTGGTAGGTATTCTAATGCTGTCAACTTAAGGGAATATTGTCGCTGTTGTAGGGGCGAACATTGTTCGCCCTGCACTATAATTATCTCGTTTTTCAATAATTTTATCAAACTCCTCTAGTCTCGGACGAACGATGTTCGCCCCTACATATACAATCCTTTTCCTTAAATTGACAGCATTGCACGCTACTCTACACACATAAGTGTCACCCAAAGGCTATGTTGCTATAATTCTTCATGTCCGCTGTGTACAGGCGTATTCTTCGTCTTTTCCATCTGTTCTGCACAAAAGTCAAAATCTGATTTAGTAGGTATTGTGTTAGAATTTGACTGTAGTAACTGTTGCACAAGTTCTTTATCTTCATCTGTAATCTGTAAACTTTTATCATTTTTTTCTTTTACCAACTCATTCTTTACTTCTCCATTTTCAACTCCGACAAATATACGCTCGAAGTTACTCTTAAATATTACAAGTTGCCCTACAATGTCTTTTGACTCTTTCAATAAGAAATTACTATATGCTGTAAAATCTTCGGGAAGTTTTTTCATAACCCTCATATTAATACCAACTTTTAAAGGAGTATAATTTACCTCAGCGGTAGTATCCTTAGAAAACGGCCATGAACTGTATATATTATTGGGTTCAAATTCTCTTAATATAAAATGACTCTCGTTACGAGTAAATCCAAGACCTCTCGTTCTTTTTGTTTCTGAATCAACCCACCTCAAGTTTTGTTCGCCAGTATATTTTCTATTATATCCTGTTTCTTCCAATACCTTTGGTAAGTCTTCCAATAATTTTATCATTACTACCCCTTCTTTCCTAGGTTATATTTCACACACCCAATTTCACAGTTTCGGGCGAACAATGTGCCCCTACATTCCTAATGATTTGCAAAATATCAAACATGCTATTCCAAGAAGCCTTTGTAGTGCCTCATAACTAACTGAGACTCTAACTGTTGTATCATTTCCAACACAACACCTACAACGATTAATATTGATGTTCCACCAAAAGCTATATTTAAGCCTGCAAATTTAATGAACATTGGCAATATAGCGATAACTGCTAGGAAAAAACCTCCAAATAATGTTAATCTGCTTATTATTGATACTAAATAGTCTGTTGTTGGTTTCCCAGCTCTAATCCCTGGTATGAATCCACCATTTTTCTTGATATTGTTTGATATTTCTGCAGGATTGAATACCGCATAAGTGTAAAAGAATGTGAATCCTACTATTAATAATAAATATACAAGTGCGTTAACGCATATATACCCTATTCCTACTGCACTTGAAGATGTCGCTAATGAAAATTTATAGATAGTAGCGAGTATACCTGATTGGTTTGCTATATTATGATTAAATATTTGTATTATTATTGCTGGGAAAGTCATAAATGAAGATGCAAAAATTATTGGAATAACACCTGCCATTGCTAATTTTAATGGAATATGTGTGTTTTGTCCTCCATACATTTTCCTTCCTACAACTTTCTTTGCATATTGCACTGGTACTCTTCTTTCAGCAGTTTGTACAAATACAACACCTGCTATTAAAATTCCAGCTCCTATTAAAATTCCTAATCCTTTTACTAATCCTACTGTGTCAAATCCCGTTGAAGTAAATATCATACCCCATAACAAGGTTATTAAACTTGGCATCCTAGAAACAATACCAACAAAAATAATCATTGAAATACCATTCCCAATTCCTCTTTTTGTTATTTGTTCTCCAAGCCACATTAGTATTGCAGTACCTGTTACTAATCCAAGTACTACCATTGCAGCTGTTAAAAATCCTGGTGAAACAAATACTCCGCTTGAGCTATATGACAAATATATTCCTATTGATTCTATCAATGATAAAGCTATTGTTAATATTTTTGTGTATTTATTTATTTTTTGTTTACCAACTTCTCCACCCTCTTTTGCAAGTTTATCTAAAGAAGGGATTATCATTTGCATTAACTGAATGATAATTGAGGCTGTAATATATGGCGTTATTGACATTGCAAATATCGAAAATCTACTAAAAGCTCCTCCTGATATTAAGTCTATAAGTCCAACTAATGAGTTAGATGAATCTGACATGGCATTATTTAGTCCCACAACATCCACTCCTGCAACAGATATGTGACATCCAAACCTAAATACAACTATTAAAACTAATGTGTATAAAAGTTTCTTTCTAACATCTGGAGTTTTAATTGCATTTAAAATAGTTTTAAACATTAATTAGTTCACCTCTACCTTTCCTCCAGCAGCTTCTATTTTAGCTTTTGCTCCTTTTGTGAATCTTACTGCTTTTACTGATACTGATTTCTCTATATTTCCTGTTCCTAATATGACTATGCCATTATTAATTTTTGTTATTATTCCTTCACTTAATAAAGTTTCAGCTGTTATTTCTTTAGCCTTAGATTTATTAAGCATTGTTAATGTTACTTCAACATAATCTCTAGCATGAATATTTGTAAACCCTCTTTTAGGCAATCTTCTATATAATGGTGTTTGTCCACCTTCAAATCCTCGTCTTACTCCTCCACCTGTTCTCGCTTTTTGACCTTTATGACCTCTGCCTGAAGTTTTTCCTAGACCTGAACCTGGACCTCTCCCAACTCTTCTTCTTGTTACCTTTTTTGTTCTACTTTTAATTGAACCTAATTCCACTTATTTCACCTCCTCCTCCCCTAAAAGTTTTGCTTCGCAAATACTTTTGGGGACCTCATATTATCCTCAATTAAATTATTTCTTCTACTTTCTTTCCTCTTCTCATTGCAACTTGTTCAACTGTGTGCATATTTTGCAAAGCGTTAAGCGTAGCCAATACCACGTTTCTTGGATTGTTTGTACCTATAACTTTAGTTTTTATATCTCTATAACCTGCTAATTCTAAAACAGGTCTTACGCTGCCACCAGCTATAAGTCCAGAACCTTCTGCTCCTGGTTTTAATAATACACTTGCACTACCAAATCTGCCTACATATTCGTGTGGTACAGTTGTTCCAACAATAGGAACTTTTATTAAATTCTTTTTTGCTTCTTCAATAGCTTTCTTAATTGCATCTGGAACTTCGGCTGCTTTTCCATTTCCTATTCCAATATGTCCACTTTCGTCTCCAACTGCCACAACAGCACTAAATCTAAAAGTTCTACCACCTTTTACAACTTTTGCAACTCTACTAATAGCTATTACTTTTTCTTTTAACTCTTGAACTGCTTTTTCTTCCACTCTCTCCATAATTACCTCCTAAAATTCTAACCCTGCTTCTCTTGCTGATTCTGCCAAACTTTTTACTACTCCATGATAAATATATCCACCTCTATCGAAAACAACTTTTGTTATATTGTTTTCCTTCGCCTTTTTAGCTATTGATTCTCCTACTTCTTTAGCCGCACTTGAATTAGCTTTTTTATTCTTTATATCTTTATCTAATGTAGAAGCACTAACTAAAGTTATGCCTTTAGTATCGTCAATAATTTGAACATATAAATTTGAATTACTTCTAAATACACAAAGCCTTGGTCTTTCAGGTGTGCCATTTAGTTTGTTACGAACTCTTTTATGCCTTCTTATTCTTTCTTGCTTTCTATCTATCTGTTTAATCATTTATTCTGCCCCTTTCTATTTTTGTACGGGTTGCATGCCATGCAACCCCTACACATACATCCTATTTCTTTCCTGTCTTTCCTTCTTTACGACGTATATGTTCATCAGCATATTTAATGCCCTTACCTTTATATACCTCTGGTTCTCTCTTACTCCTTATAATTGCTGCTATTTGCCCAACTAGCTCTTTATCTATACCTTTTACTATAATCTGGTTTGGATTTGGAACTTCTATTTTAATTCCCGTTGGTTCTGCTATTTCCACTGGATGTGAATACCCAACTGCAAGAACTAATGTATTTCCTTTTTTTGATGCCCTATATCCAATACCATTTACTTCTAACTCTTTTGTAAACTCTTCAGTAACACCTAATATCATGTTATTTATTAAGGTCCTCGTTAAACCATGTAACCCTCTATTAAATTTATCATCATCAGGTCTTTTAACTGTAATTACATTATTATCAATTGTTACTTCTACATTCTTATGTAATTCCCTTGTTAATGTACCTTTTGGTCCCTTTACTGTAATTGTTTGATTTTTTAATGTTATTTCTACTCCTGCTGGTACTGTTATTGGACTTTTTCCTATTCTTGACATTTTGCCTCTACCTCCTTTTCCTCTTAGGGCGGAGCAAGCCCCTCCCCTACATCTAATATCTAACTTCTAATTTACCATATATAAGCAAGTACTTCTCCCCCTACATTGTTTGCTCTTGCTTTTTTATCTGTCATTAATCCTTTTGAAGTTGAAATTACAGCTATTCCTAAACCATTAAGTACCTTTGGCAATTCTTCCTTTGCCGCATAAATTCTTAAACCTGGTTTACTAATTCTTTTTAAACCAGCTATAACTTTATTTCCTTTTTCGTCATACTTTAAGATAATCCTAATAATACCTTGTGTATCATTGTCAATTTCTTGGTATGATTTTATAAATCCTTCTTCCTGTAATATCTGTGCTATTGCACTTTTTATACTTGACTTAGGAATATCCACTGTTTTACACTTTCCTTTGTTTGCATTCCTAATTCTTGTTAACATATCTGCTATTGGATCAGTAGTATTCATTTACTGTACCTCCTTCTATTATTCTAGTCTCTAGTTTCTATTCTCTAGTCTCTAGATCACCAACTTGATTTTTTAACTCCTGGAATTTCGCCCTTATGTGCCAATTCTCTAAAGCATACACGACAAATTCCAAATTTTCTTATATAAGCATGTGGTCTTCCACATAATTTACATCTATTATACTCCCTAGTTTTAAATTTTTGTGGTTTTTGTTGTTTTACCTTTAATGAAGTTTTTGCCATAATTACCTCCTTTCCTCATTTTCAAACGGCATTCCTAATAACTTTAATAATTCTTTTGCTTCTTCATCTGTCTTAGCTGTTGTTACAATTATTATATCCATACCTCTTAATTTATCTATTTTATCATATTCAATTTCTGGAAATATCAATTGTTCTTTAATTCCTATTGAAAAGTTTCCTCTGCCATCAAAAGATTTTGCTGAAACTCCTCTAAAATCTCTTACTCTAGGAAGTGCTACATTAAATAATTTATAAACAAAATCATACATTTTGCCTGATCTTAATGTAACTTTGCAACCTATACTTACACCTTCTCTTAATTTGAAAGCAGCTATTGATTTTTTTGATTTTGTTACAATTGGTTTTTGTCCAGCTATTAATTCTATATCATTTATTGTATGTTCTAGTATCTTTGGACTGTCTTTTACATCCCCTAGACCTACATTAATAACTACCTTTTCTAATTTTGGCACTTGCATTACAGAAGTGTATCCAAACTTTTCCATCAATTTCGGTCTTACTTCTTTTTCATAAAGTTCTTTCAATTTTTCCATTTATTAAGCCTCCTTATTTTATTTCTGCACCACATTTTTTACAGACTCTTACTTTTTTATCTTCTTCTATTTTTATACCCACTCTTACTGGTTTATCACATTTTGAACACATAACACCAACTTTAGAAACATGAATTGGAGATTCTATTGATAGAATTCCACCTTCTGCTCCTTGTTTTTTAGGTTTTACATGTCTTTTTCTCACATTTATTCCTTTGGCAATAATTTTTTCAGCCGCAGGTAGAACAGTTAATACTTCGCCTTTTTTCCCTTTATCATTTCCTGATAAAACTTGTACTGTATCACCTTTTTTTATTTTCATTTAGGATTTTTCCCTCCTTTTTTATTGTTTTTATTTTTTGTCGTCATCCTGAGACTTACTTCATAGACTTACTTACGAAGGATCTCTTACTTTTAACTTACTACCCTTTCAATATGGGATTCTTCGTAAGATATCCTTTGTAGCAACACTCAGAATGACATTACTTATCACTTTTCATTCGTTTTATAGCACCTCAGGAGCTAATGATATAATCTTCATATAATCTTTGTCTCTTAGTTCTCTTGCTATTGGTCCAAATATACGCGTACCCCTTGGAGTTTTATCATCACGAATTATCACCGCTGCATTTTCATCAAATTTTAAATATGAACCATCTTCTCTTCTTACACCTTTTTTCGTTCTAACTACAACAGCTTTTACAACATCACCTTTTGAAACAACTCCACCTGGCGTTGCAGTTTTAACAGAAGCAACTATTACATCTCCAACATTAGCATATCTTTTAAGAGATCCGCCTAAACATCTGATACACATTATTTCTTTTGCGCCAGTGTTATCTGCTACTTTTAATCTTGTTTGTTGCTGTACCATAAGTTTATTCCTCCTTAATATTTATTTTAATCTGAGCCTTTTCAAGTATTTCAATAACTCTCCATCTTTTTTCCTTTGATAATGGTCTTGTCTCCATTACTTTAATTTTATCTCCTATTTCACATTTGTTTTCTTCGTCATGAGCTTTTAATTTATATGTTCTTTTCATTATTTTTCCGTATTTTGGATGTCTAACATTTTTCTCTACCGCTACTACTACTGTCTTATCCATTTTGTTTGACTTTACTATACCAATCATTACTTTGCGAAGATTTCTTTCTTCTTGCTTTTTTTCCATAACTACCTCCTTTTTTCTCCTATAATCATATCCTTGGACGGAGCAAGCCCCGCCCCTACAATGGCAACGCTTATCTCCACTCTATATTCCTACTATGCCTTTCTCAGCTCTCATGTCTCACTTCTCAATTTTCGATTTTCATTTCTCTTTCTCTTAAAACAGTTTTTATTCTTGCTATATCTTTTTTAACTGCTTTAATTTTCATAGGATTTTCTAGTCCATTTGTTGCTAAGCTAAATCTTAATTTAAATAATTCTGTTTTTAGCTCTCCTAGCTCCTTTTCTAAATCTGGTGAAGACATTTCTTTTATCTTATTTATCTTCATCACTATCACCATCCGTTTCATTTTCTTGAGATACATTATCTCCTGTTGCCTCTTCAGCTACTGGTGCCACTACTTCAACTTCTTTTTGTATATAATCTGCCCATATTGATTTAGTTTTACCTGCAATAAATCCTTCTTTTACTAAAAATTTTGTTTTTATTGGTAATTTATGCATTGCACGCCTTAAAGCTTCTTTTGCGGTTTCTTCAGAAATTCCTGCTATTTCAAACATTACTCTTCCTGGTTTTACTACTGCTACCCAATATTCAACTGCACCTTTACCTTTACCCATACGAGTTTCAGCTGGCTTTTTAGATATTGGTTTGTCTGGAAATATCTTTATCCAAACTTTTCCACCTCTTTTGGTAAAACGAGTCATAGCAATACGTGCAGATTCTATTTGATTTGCTGTTATTAATCCGCCCTCCATTGCTTGTAGTCCAAATTCGCCTTCTGTTACTTTGTTACCTCTTGTGGCTTTTCCTCTATTTCTACCTTTTTGCATTTTTCTATATTTTGTTCTTTTTGGCATTACTGGCATTAATGTTCTCCTCCTTCCACCTTAGCTTTCTTCTTTGGAAGAACTTCACCTTTATATATCCATACTTTTACACCTATTTTTCCATAAGTTGTATTTGCTTCAGAAAATCCATAATCTATATCTGCTCTAAGTGTTTGCAAAGGAATTGTTCCTTCTTTATAAAACTCAGTCCTTGCCATATCCGCACCACCTAATCTACCAGATACAGAGGTTTTTATTCCTAAAGCTCCTGTTTTCATCGTCTTTTGCATAGATTGTTTCATAGCTCTTCTAAAAGATATTCTCTTCTCTAATTGTGCACAAATATTTTCTGCTACTAATTGAGCATCCAAATCAACACTTTTTACTTCAACTATGTTTAGGTTTACTTCTTTTCTTATCATTTTTTGTAAATCTGTTTTTATCGCTTCTGATATAGCTCCACCTTTTCCTATTACTAATCCTGGTTTTGCCGTATATACATTAACTTTCACAAATTTAGCCGTTCTTTCTATTTCTATCTTAGAAATTCCGCTTAAGTATAATTTAGTTTTTATATATTTGCGAATTTTTTGGTCCTCAACTAAATAATCTCCAAAATCTTTTGAATTAGCATACCATTTTGAACTCCAATCTTTAATTATACCTATTCTCAATCCATGTGGATGCATTTTTTGTCCCATTATTTTTGCTCCTCTCTTAAAATTATCGTTATATGACATGTTCTTTTTCTAATTCTTACAGCTGAACCTTTTGCCGCTGGTCTAATTCTTTTTAATGTTGGTCCTTGATTTGCATATATTTCACTAACCACTAGATTTCCTCTTGTCATATGATGATTGTTTTCTGCATTTGCAATAGCTGATTTTAATAACTTTTCAATTATCACAGATGAAGCTTTTGGAGTGAACTTTATAATTGCTAAAGCTTCATCAACTTTTTTTCTTCTAATTAAATCTGCAACAATTTTTACTTTTCTTGCTGATATTCTAGCATATTTAAGTTCTGCTCTAGCTTCAATTTTCACGTTTTCTAAATCTTGCACTTTGTTTTACCTCCTTATTTTATGTGTCATCTCGAGCCTAACCCATTAATCTTACTTACGAAAAAGCTATTCCAATTACTAGATTCTTCGTAAGTTTAACTCTGTAGCAACGCTCAGAATGACAACTCTACTACAACGCCCTTCTCAAATTCTAGTCTCTAGTCTCTAGTCTCTAGTCTCTAGTCTCTAGTCTCTAGTCTCTAGTCTCTAGTCTCTAGTTTCTAGCCCTGCACCTTCGTTGATTTCTCTCCTGTATGTCCTTTAAAGGTTCTTGTTGGTGCGAATTCTCCTAATTTATGTCCTATCATTTCTTCAGTTATATACACTGGAACATGTTTTCTGCCATCATGAACAGCTATCGTATGTCCTACCATTTGTGGATAAATTGTAGATGCTCTTGACCATGTTTTTAAAACTTCTTTTTTACCAGATTCGTTTAATGCTGTAACTCTTTTTAATAATTCTGGTGCAATAAATGGTGTTTTTTTACTTGATCTACTCATTTACTATTTCCTCCTCTTAACTATGAATTTATTTGAGTGTTTCTTTTTATTTCTTGTTTTATATCCAAGTGCTGGTTTTCCCCAAGGTGTAAGTGGCCCTGAATGTCCTATTGGTGCTCTACCTTCTCCACCACCATGTGGATGGTCTACTGGGTTCATAACACTACCTCTTACAGTTGGTCTTATGCCTAAATGTCTACTTCTTCCTGCTTTACCTAGCTTTACATTTTCGTGATCTGAATTTCCAACTGTACCTATTGTGGCTCTACATTTGATTAATACTAATCTCATTTCTCCAGATGGCAACCTTACATGTGCATAGTTTCCTTCTTTTGCCATCAGTTGTGATTCTTGACCCGCTGATCTCACTAGTTTCCCACCTTGCCCTGGTTTTAATTCTATATTATGAATCATAGTACCAACTGGTATATTTTCTATTGGTAAACAATTTCCTATTTTTATATCTGCTTTTTCTCCAGATACAACTTTATCTCCTGCTGTTAACCCAAATGGAGCTAATATATATGCTTTTTCTCCATCTTCATATTCAATTAATGCTATATTTGCACTACGATTTGGATCGTATTCAACACCAACAATTGTAGCTACCATATTATCTTTTTTACGTTTAAAATCAATTATTCTATACTTTTGTCTACTTCCCCCACCTTGATGTCTTACGGTTATTCTACCATAAGAGTTTCTCCCTGAATGTTTTTTCTTCTTTGTAAGTAATGACTTTTCTGGTGTCTTTTTTGTTATCTCTTCAAAAGATAAAACTGTCATATTTCTTGTGGATGGGGTAGTTGGTCTATACTGTTTTATTCCCATTATTTTTCTCTCCTTATAAAAATTTTTTACATGAAAGCCTCTATGCTATCCTTGTATTTTCTGTTTTCTTTTACTGATTTAGCTCCTTTTGTTAAGTATGTTTTTTCAGTTGGATTTGTATCTATTTGAACCATTGCTTTTTTCCAATTTGAAGTCATTCCTGCTTGTGCTCTAACTCTTTTTTTCTTACCTCTAACATTCATTGTGTTCACTTTTTTTACTTTTACATCAAAAAGCATTTCAACAGCATGTGCAATTTGTATTTTTGTTGCAGCTGGATTTACCTTGAAAGTGTATCTTCCCATTTGTATATTATTATTACTCTTTTCTGTTATAATTGGCTTTATTATTATGTCTTCTGGTTTCATTAAGAGTACACCTCCTCAATTTTTTTAACAGTATCTATTGTTAAAATTAGTTTTTTATAATTTAACAAATCATAAACATTCATTGTATTTACTAAACTTGTTTTTACATTTTCAATGTTTCTTGCTGATCTTTGTACGTTTTCATTTTTTTCTGGTAAAATTATTAATAATTTTCCTTCTAATTTTAAATTGTTTAACGCATTTACCATGTTTTTTGTTTTTATTTCTGTAAATGGTATTTTATCTAAAATTATTAAATTATTTTCTAATACTTTTGAACTCAATACAGATTTAACAGCTAATTGTCGTTCTTTTTTGTTTACTTTGTATTTGTAATTACGAGGTTTTGGTCCTAAAGCAATACCTCCTTTAATCCATTGTGGTGCTCTTGTACTTCCTTGTCTTGCTCTACCTGTCCCTTTTTGTTTCCAAGGTTTTCTTCCACCACCAGAAACTTCTGCTCTGGTCTTAGTGCTTGCTGTACCTTGTCTTTGGTTTGCCATAAAATTTACCATTACACTATGCACTATAGCTTCATTTGGTGTTATGCCAAATATTTCTTCTTTTAGCTCTATGCTTTCTGTAACTTTTCCTTCTATATTGTATACATCTACTTTAGGCATTTTATTTTCCTCCTATTTTTTGTTTTTTATTGAGCTTTTTATTTTTAGTATTGCTCCTTTTGGTCCAGGAACACTACCTTTTACTAAGATTATGTTTTTATCCAAATCTACTTTTATAACTTTTAAATTTTGTATTGTGACAGTTTCAACACCCATATGCCCTGGTAATTTTTTACCTTTTAAAACTCTACTTGGTGTTGCACAAGCTCCCATTGAACCTGGTCTTCTATGGTACATAGAACCATGTGCCATAGGCCCTCTATGTTGCCCGTGACGTTTAATTACGCCTTGGAAACCTTTTCCTTTTGATATTGCTTGAACATCAACTGATTCATCTGCTTGAAACAAATCTGCCTTTAGTTCGTTGCCTACTTTATAATTTTCTATATTATCTACCCTAAACTCTCGTAAATGTTTTTTTGGTGATAATTTAGCTTTATTAAAATGACCTTTAATTGGTTTTACAACATGTTTTTCTTTTACATCTACAAAACCTAATTGTATAGCATTATATCCATCATTTTCTATGCCCTTTATTTGTACTACTGTACAAGGTCCAGTTTCTATAACTGTTACTGGAATAACTGCACCTTTTTCATTAAAAATTTGCGTCATTCCTATTTTTTTACCGATTAATCCTTTTTCCATTTTTCATTCCTCCTTTTAACTATTGGCTAAATTAGATGTAAATATAAAATCTGTCCTTACAATTCATCTACTTTAGCATGGCTTTAAGGTGTTTTATTATGTTATAAGTTTTTCTAACCTCTAACTTCTAACCTCTAACCTCTATTTTATAATTTTATTTCTATATCTACACCTGCTGGTAAGTCTAGCTTTTTAAGACTTTCAATCGTTTTTTGTGTTGGATAAATAATATCAATAACTCTTTTATGTGTTCGCATTTCAAATTGCTCTCTAGCATCTTTGTGCTTATGTGGTGAACGCAAAATTGTTATAATTTCTTTTTTTGTTGGAAGTGGAATAGGTCCTGAAACTTGTGCACCTGTCCTTTTAGCTGTTTCAACTATTTTTTCTGCTGATTGTTCTAATATTAGATGGTCATAAGCTTTTAATCTTATCCTAATTTTTTCACTTCCATATGTTTGTACTGTTGATACTATTTTTGATTCTTTTTTTGCATCTTCTTTTTTTGTTACTGTTTTTGCGGCATTTTCTATTTTTGCTGGTTCTTTTTCCTTTTTAACTTCCGCCTTCTGCTTTCCACCTGTTGTTTTTGATGCTTCTTTCTTTACAATTTCTTTTTTTACAACTTCTTTTTCTACCTTTTCATCTTCCGTTTTTTGATTTTTTACTTCTGTTTTTGCCATTGCAATTTACCTCCTTATTTTAGTTGCGACATCCATCAACGCACCCTGGTGTTTTCTTTTTAAAAATACTAAAACTCAAGTGTAAAATCCACCTGAGATAAGTGCAATATTTGAACTTACCCGCCTAGTCATAGCCAGACATACTCTATAAGAGTTCCCTCCACTTAATCAAATTTTTAAGTGTAGCTACATCTTACTTCATCGCAATTTTTTTACATATTGTATTAGTATACCCTTTTTTACAAATATTGTCAATAGTTTAATATGAAAATGTTGAAATTTTTAAAAAATAGTAAGATTCTTCGTGAGAAAGACTTTGTAGCAACGCTCAGAATGACAACTATTTGTTTTTTGTAAGTATATCACATTTTATGTTTCGAAAGAAGTCTATTTTAATTATCACACAGAAACAAAAGGACACTTTAATATAAAGCGTCCTTTTGTTATTCTTGTCAATTGGCTCTCTTTACTCCTTCTTCTTATTATCTGGTTCGAGTGTAAATTCATATGTATCAAATGAAACGTCTGGAATTTTAACAACGGTTATCTTTAATAATCCAGATATTATATACAAATGAATTCTATTAACTGCAAAAGAAATTACTTCGTTTAAAGTATAGGGAAAATCATTGTAATCTTCCTCATCAAAAGGAACCTTCCCTTCTTGTTTATCGCTAGTCACATAAGTAACACCTTTGGGACTAGAATGAACCCAAATTTTTAGATTGAGATTTGACAAATCAAATTTATCACCTAAAGTGTTAGCCATTGCATCGAATTTTGGAATTAAAAATCCAATCATAAATTCTTTTGCCAACGACCCCTTTATTCTTTCATAGTAAAGCCGATTGTCTTCATCGCCGTCTACTTTTGCTATGCAACCACTAACAAACGAATTCAAAAAAAATCTTTCATCCTTGATTGACATGGCGTTCTCCATTTACATTATCTAATTTAGATGGTGAATTATCACTAACACACAACTCATGATATTTTATCACAATTCACATAATAAGTCAACTACTAACCCCTTTGTTTTACTACTTCATACATTATTATTCCTGCTGAAACAGAAGCATTTAATGATTCTATTTTTCCTTTCATTGGTATATTTACCAACACATCTGCATTTTCTTTTACTAGTCTGCTTATTCCAAAACCTTCGCTACCGATTATTAAACAAATTGGTCCTTTTAAATTTTCTTGGCTGTAGTATTTTGGAGCTTCCGTGTCTGTTCCATAAATCCATAATCCTGCTTCTTTTAAATCTTTTATTGTATCACTTAAATTTGTAACTCTTGCTATTTTCATATATTGTACTGCTCCTGCTGAAGTTTTGCTTACCGTCGCATTTACTTGAGCCGCTCTTCTTTTTGATATTATTATTCCATGAACTCCAGCTCCTTCTGCTGTTCTTATTATTGAACCTAAGTTATGTGGGTCTTCTATTCCATCTAGCATTACAATAAATGGGTCCTCATTTTTTAATTTTGCATATTCTAATATATCTTCAACTTCTGCATATTCAAACGGCGGTACAATTGCAATAACGCCTTGGTGGCTTTTTGTATTACTCATACTGTCTAATTTTACTTTTTCAACTTCAACAATTACTACTTTTTGCTTTTTTGCCATACCAATAATTTCATTTATTGAACCATGCCTTTCTCCTTTTTGAATAAACAGCTTATTTATGTCTTTGCCTGATTTAAGTAGCTCAATCACTGCATTACGCCCTTCGATTATGTCTTCGTAGGTTTTATCTTCCATAAAATCTTTCTCCTCCTCATCTTTCTTGTTCATCATTTGATTTGCTAGAATTTTGCTTTGCTGAATTGGTCTCTTGCAGATTATCTTGATTGTGTAGTTTCTTTTGTCTTTCTATTTCATATGTTTTAGCTTTCTCCATTGCCTCAAAAACTTTTACTACATTATAACCTTCATCACATTTTTCAGCCAATCCTACTATAGGTACATGTACTTTATGATTAATCTTACTAAATGCTTCATCACTATTTAATAAAAATGGATATTCAGCTTTACTGTTCTTTAATTCTTGGATATTCTTCGCCTCTTTATCAGAATAATATAACAAAGCATTATAATATGTGAGATTTTTATTTTCTAAATTACCCTGTAAGAAAGTTATATCTACATTGTACCATTTATATTCACCCATTTTTGGATCTAGTAATCTTACTTGATTCCACATATGATTCATTCGCAATTTTTCATTTTGCTCTCCCTCAAATCCATAAATTTGCTTAGTTTCAATCCCCAAATATTTCATAACATTAGCAAATAAATCAGAATAACCTGCACAAATTATTTTTTTACGTAATGCTCCATCCATTCTTCTTGATTCAATTGCTCTTGGGTTTTTAATATCAAGTTTAGTAGCTTCATCATCATATGTATTATTTTGGATAATTCTACCTACGGCTATTATAAATTTCTCCATCTCTGGCATATTTTTGTTGTTTTTTAAATCTAAAAACTGTTCCTGCATATAATTTATCAATTTTTTATATGTATCTAAATTATAAATTGTATTTATATCACTTTCTGCAAGATTGTCCCCTATATATGCCCTATTTATACTTACAGAATCAATAATATACTTTTGTTCTAATTTTTCAATTTCTTCTAAACTTAACGAAGCAATGCTCCTAAGTCCTATTTGTACTCTAGGTTTTGTATCTCCTAGTTTACTATCCATTTTTTTTATGTAATCATTTTCATATAACAATGCTCTGTTTTCATTTTTTCTTACACTATCTATATATTTTTCATTTCGTTTTTTGTCGAAGAATATTATAATCTTATCAACGGATCTAACATAAAAAGGATTATATTTATTTTCTTCACCTATTTTATCCCATCCTTTTTCTTTAATTCTTTCTAAATTTTCTAAATACTTCTCATATTCTTGCACATATGCATCATGAATTGGTCTTAAATTATCCATGTTTCTTAATGAATTTTTATTAAGAATTTCTATATTTTCCATATTTTCTGTCTTTTCAACAACTGGTTTTACATATGTATCAACTGCTTCAATAATAGTGGTTATTCCAATTGCTCCTATATGTGCAAGGGGTATCGCCATTATTGCACATAACGCCATTCCTTTAATTAAATTCTTTATTCTTTTTGACATCCCTTTTTCTTTTGCTTTTCTTAGCTGCTCTTTTTTACCAGTATATCTCATACCGTTTTCTCCTTTTCTTTCTAAAAATATCTACTATAATAGCTCGCTCCCATGGTGCGATAGGTATTTCCCTCTCGGGCAGGTGACGTGACAACGCATTTCGCTAAATATCAAGCACTCACGCACTAACTTTCGTCATCCAGCTTAAGCACAGACAAAAATGCTTCTTGCGGAATTTCCACACTGCCAATTTGCCTCATCTTTTTCTTGCCTTTTTTTTGCTTTTCTAATAACTTTTTCTTTCTTGTAATATCGCCGCCATAACATTTTGCTAATACATCTTTACGCATTGCAGATAATGTTTCTCTGGCAATTATTTTTCCACCGATAACCGCTTGTATAGGTATTTCAAACATATGTCTTGGTATTTCTGTTTTTAGTTTTTCAATCATTTTTCTGCCCCTGTTATATGCACTATCTGTGTGAACTATAAATGAGAGTGCATCTACAGGTTCGTTATTTATGTGTATATCAAGCTTTACAAGCTTCGATTGTCTGTACTCTTTGAATTCATAGTCAAATGAAGCATAACCTTTTGTTTTTGACTTTAACATATCAAAAAAATCATAAATTATCTCATTCAATGGTAATTCATAAATTAGAGTAACTCTGCTTTCATCTAAATATTTCATGTCTAAGTAAATTCCTCTGCGGTCTTGACACACCTGCATTATATTGCCTACATATTCTTTTGGTAGCATAATTTTTGCATTTACAATTGGTTCTTCTATAAAATCTACCTCTTGCGTAGTTGGTAACTCGATGGGATTGTATAAGTCTATTATTTCACCATTTGTTTTATGAACCTTATATATAACTGATGGAGCAGTGTTTATTAAATTTAAGTCAAATTCTCTTTCCAATCTTTCTGTTACAATTTCCATATGTAATAAACCCAAAAATCCGCATCTAAATCCAAAACCTAATGCTATTGAAGTTTCTGGTTCATACTGCAATGCCGCATCGTTTAGTTTTAGCTTTTCTAATGCTGACTTTAAGTCTTCGTAATCTCCGCCTTCTAATGGATACATTCCACAATACACCATCGAAACTGCTTCCTTATATCCTGCCAATGCTTTTATAGCGGTGTTTGCTGCATTTGTTATTGTATCTCCTACATGTATATCTGATACTGTCTTTACACTGGCTGCAATATAACCTACTTCGCCAGCTTCCAGCTTTTCTGCCGGAACATATTGCCCTGCACCAAAATAGCCCAATTCTGCTACTGTAAATTTCTTATTGTTCGCCATAAACAATATTTCGTCGCCAACTTTAACCGAGCCTTCTTTTACTCTAACATGACTTAATGCACCTTTATAATTATCATAAAAAGAATCGAAAATTAAGCATTTTAAAGGAGCATCTATATTTTGTTCTGGACCTTTAAAATCTGTTATTATCCTTTCTAAAACTTCATCTATATTTAACCCTGTTTTTGCTGAAATGCAGGGTGCATCCATCGCTGGAATTCCAATTATATCTTCAATTTCTTTCTTTATTTCTTCTGGTCTTGCATTTGGCAAGTCTACTTTATTTATAACTGGTAAAATATCTAAATTGTTTTCCAATGCTAAATACACATTTGCTAACGTTTGAGCCTCCACTCCTTGGCTTGCATCTACAACCAATATCGCTCCTTCACATGCTGCTAAACTCTTCGAAACTTCGTAGTTAAAATCCACATGCCCAGGTGTATCTATTAAATTAAATATATATTCTTTGCCATCTTTACTTTTATAATTCATTCTAACAGCTTGAGCTTTAATTGTTATGCCTCTTTCACGTTCAATATCCATGTTGTCTAGCACTTGGCTTTCCATTTCTCTCGAAGACAAAGCCCCTGTTTTTTCAATTAATCTATCTGCTAGGGTTGATTTTCCATGGTCTATATGTGCTATTATACTGAAGTTTCGTATGTTTTTCATTTTTTCTCCTTTATTTTAATAAAGAACTTGAAAATTACCTCAAGTTCTTTTTTTACTGAAACTAACACGTTATTGTGCTACTTTGTTTGAACATTCATCACGCAGTATTTTTGTAAAAATCCATTCTTCAAGTATCTCCCAATCTTCAACTGTTAACACTATTGGTGATGTCACATGAAATAAACATGGTACAAGTTCACCGCTTTCCATAGCAGATGCTATTCCTACAATAATTTTTCTCCCATTTAAATAAATATCAAAACTACATTCAAAAAAGTATTCATCTAGTTTAACTATTTCACCACGAACTTCATTATTATCTTTAATAAGTTCTCCTAATGATACTTTTTGAATGCCTTCCATGTTAGCCTCCACAGTAATGGTTAAATGTTATGTGAAAATATTTTAACACAATTTTTTATAAATTTCAACTATTTTTACAATTGTTTATGGCAATTGGGGTTACTGTTTAACACTTTAACCTAAATATCCGCTTGTAAGTGTTCTAGAACGTACTTTTCATATAGAAATCAACAATAATAGCCCGCTCCCGTGGTGGTAATATATTTTTTTTAGGCTCCTCCAAGTGATTCCCACTCGTATCCTCCTAAAAAAAATATATTACCACCACTCGCGCTATTCC